>Ga0366767_1001_pt1 | contig 23777 bp, 23 predicted proteins | sample TotcelHN113001N5_FD_207062 | JGI IMG/M metagenome (GOLD analysis project Ga0366767, IMG submission 207062) | Enriched cells from coal bed in the Powder River Basin, Montana, United States - Total cells N11 rep1 HSBNCT.N11.300.1.N5 ...
TGGTTGGCAGGGCATCTACCGAAATGCTGCCTCCCGACATACGGGAAATGGTAAAAAACATTCCCACAGTAGGCATTCCTCCTAATCCGGACAGGGAGCGGATTATTGCTATGAAGCCCGATCTGGTGCTGGGTATGCATGTTCCTATGCATCATGCCCTTGCCGCTGTGCTGGAGAAGACGGGCATTCCGGTTTTGCTCCAGGCGTTAACGCATTATACAGACGTATTGGAGACCTTGCGTTTGTATGGTGACTTAAGTGGCAATCCCGAACAAGCGGCCGGAAAAATTCAAGCCATTGAAAAACGGCGCAGGGTACTGGTTGAGCGGCATGGCGGGAAGCCTTCGCCTAAAGTACTGATTATCTGGGGTATTGCAGAAGGGTTATATACGGCGCTTTCCAATAGTTTTGTCGGTGATCTGGTGAAACGGCTGGGAGGAGTTAATGTGTCCGATATGGCGGCCCCCATTGATGCGAATTTGTGTTATGCACCCTTCAGTCCGGAGCTTGTCGCCGGGCTCCAGCCTGATGTGATTCTGCTGATCAGCCATAGCTGCGAGACACAGGTAAAAGACCGGTTTCACTCCGAACTGACCGGACCAATGTGGCAGAGACTATATGCAGTGCAGCAAAACCGTGTTTATCAGCTGCCTTATCATTTGTTTGCGGTTAATCCCGGTCCGCAGCTTGAGGAAGCATTAACCGTATTGTCTGAGTTTCTTTATGCAGGTCCTGTTTCATGAATGCCGTAACGAATATGCAGCGGGATAAGCAGAAGATGGTTCGCAATGGGATTAGTCTGGCCGCCTTGGCGGCTTTGGTTTCGGTTGTGATCGCCGCCGTTATGATTGGCGCGGTGCATATCAGCCTGCACGAAACCTGGCAGTCTCTTGCGGGAGGGGCAACGGGAGAAACCTATCAGATCATTCATAATATCCGCTTGCCCCGCGTAATAATCGGCGCGCTGGTGGGCATGAATCTGGCGCTGTCCGGCTGCATTCTGCAGGGAGTGCTGCGCAATCCGCTTGCTGATCCCGGTATTATCGGCGTATCGGCAGGGGCCGGACTTGCAGCGATGGTGTTGATGATTCTGTGGCCTGAGCTAACGGCTTTTGTGCCGCTGGCTGCTTTTTTCGGAGCCTTGGCAGCTTTGGTGCTGGTGCTGGCCCTGGCTTGGAATAAAGGGATCGAGCCCTTGCCGATGGTGTTGGCCGGCGTTGCCGTTGCCGCCCTGTTTGGCGGCGGCATGAGTGCATTAATGATTTTTCATTCCGATAAAATTCAGGGCACAGTCAATTGGATGGCGGGGGGCTTGCAGGGAAGAAGCTGGGGTCATGTCCGCATGATCTGGCCTTATAGCCTGGTTGGCATTTTAGGAGCCATGCTGTCTTACCGGTATTTAAATTTGCTGCAGCTTGGTGATGATGTGGCTAAGGCCTTGGGAACAAGAGTGCAGGCAGTGCGGTTTGGCTTGGTTATTTTGGCGGCGCTGCTGGCGGCATCGGCGGTGAGTGTAGCCGGTCTGCTGGGCTTTGTCGGTTTGATTGTGCCCCATATTACCCGGATGCTGATCGGGTCGGATTTCGAGTACCTGCTGCCCTGCTCGGCATTGTTAGGCGCAATAACGGTAGTGGCAGCCGATCTGGCGGCCCGGACAGTGTTTAATCCGGTGGAAATTCCGGTCGGCATTTTTATGGCATTTCTGGGAGCGCCTTTCTTTATCTATCTGCTCAGAAAGGGGATGAGGAAATGATCTCTTCCATTGAGGCCAGGCAGGTGGCATTGGGGTATGCCGGAAAAATAATTTCTCCCTGCCTTGATATGATCATTAGCAAACCGGAGATTGTTTCGATAATTGGACCGAACGGCTCGGGTAAATCAACCTTTCTAAAAGCTCTCAGCCGTTTGCTGCTGCCTGAGGGCGGATCTGTTTTACTGAATGGCAAAGACATTCACCGGATGCGTCCTAATGAGGTGGCTCGCCTCTTGGCCGTATTGCCCCAGACGGTACAGGCACCGGGGGATATGCTGGTTTATGATCTGGTGGGTAATGGGCGGTCTCCTTATATCGGCCTGTTTGGCCGCCCGGCGGCTGCTGATCAGTCTGCCATTACGACGGCGATTGAAGCAACAGGTATTGGCGAACTGGCTTACCGGCGGTTGGATACCCTGTCCGGCGGTGAACGGCAGCGGGCCTGGCTGGCGATGGCACTGGCCCAGGAACCGCAAATTCTCATGCTTGATGAACCTACTACATACCTGGATGTCCACCATCAGCTGGAATTCATGAAATTAGTGGAAAGCCTGCACCGGGAGATGCAGTTAACCGTTATCATGGTACTCCATGATTTAAACCATGCTGCCCGCTTCAGCCACCGGATTATTGCGATGAAAGAGGGTAAAATTTTTGCCGACGGTACAGCGCGGGAAGTGCTTACCGCCCAGAACTTCCGCTTATTATACGGTGTGGAAGCAACGGTTATGACCATTGAGCAGGGAGGAAGTGCACACCTTGTCTGTATTCCCCATGATATCTGCAGCAGTTATGGCGCATAACACGGTGCTGTTTTGCCGCTTAGCCTGGTAAACGGTTTACTCAGGCTGACGGCATGGGATGAGGCGGCGGTGATCAAAGTACTGATTTTAGGAGCCTTTGGCTGTTTTATGTTGCTGTTGGCAACGCGCAAACTGTCCGTATATAATGAATAAGAGAGGGGAGAGCGTTTTTATGAAAATATTAATTGTTTATTCCAGTTTAACCGGAAATACCCGCAAGGTGGCTGAGGCCATTCACGAACAGCTTGGGCAGGAGGCGGAGCTGTTTTCTGTTGAGCAGGCACCTCAGGCGGAGGGCTACAATTTGGTTGCCCTAGGCTTTTGGGTAGACCGGGGAACGGCTGATAAGAAAGCTCAGGACTATCTCACCGGCTTACGCAATCAAAATGTTGCCTTGTTTGCAACATTAGGGGCTTATCCCGATTCGGAGCATGCTGCAAAAAGCATGGCGAATGCGGCTGCCTTGCTGGATGGCAGCAATACATTAGCCGGGAGCTTTATTTGCCAGGGAAAGGTCAATCCAAAACTGATTGAACAGTTTAAGAATCTGCCTGAAGATCATCCCCATGGCATGAACGCCGAACGCAGGGCACGGCACCTTGAAGCGGCCAAACATCCTGATGCTGCTGATTTGGCTAAAGCACAAGCTGTATTTGGGGAGATTAAGCTGAAATTGCAAGGACCGGCTTTATGAAACAGGAATGCAAAGAGGCCAATACGCTTGTAAGGCATAGATTTCAGGAAATACTCGATACCATGGAAGCCGATGTGTTTGCTTTGGTGGTTGGTCAAGAAACGGATAAGCCGCTCAATGAGGCATTTTCAACTAAGCGTGTTCTCCATGCCGATATCAGAGGAGGAATGCCTGACCGGACGAAATGGCCCGCTCTTTGGCAGGCAGCTTTACAGCAGCCGGGGGAGGGGAAAAAACGGTCGGCTTATATCCATATCCCCTTTTGTCTGAAGAAATGTCTCTATTGCGGCTTTTTCCAGAACTTTTGTCAGGACGACGAGGAAACTGCCTATATCGATCGCCTGATAAACGAGCTCAAAATGAATGCCGCAAGCCCCGGGTTTGCTGACCCGATTAATGCCGTGTTCATCGGCGGGGGTACACCCAGTTCGCTTTCTGCCGCTAATGCCGGGCGCATGCTGCAAGCTGTCCGCGATTATCTGCCGTTGGCCAATGATTGTGAAGTAACGCTGGAGGGGCGTATTTATGATCTTGTTCCTGAAAAAATGGAAACCTGGCTGTCCCATGGCGTGAACCGCATATCTCTTGGCGTGCAATCCTTTAATACCAAAGTACGCCGGGCGGTAGGGCGGCTGGATAACCGGGAAACGGTCCTGGAGCGTCTGGAGGCTCTAGCCGGCTATAATCAGGCTACGGTAATCGTTGACCTGATTTATGGGTTGCCTTTTCAGACACCCGAGGTTTGGCAGGAAGATATTCAGACCTTGAAGACGGCGGCGGTCGATGGCTGGGATTTGTATCAGCTCAATGTTTATGAAAATAGCGCTTTAAAAAAAGAAATTGATGCCGGCCGTTTGCCGGCAGTGGCATCCATCAGAGAGCAGGCTGATCTGTTTGCGTCAGCCCATGCTACGCTGGCAGGCTGGCCGGTTTCGCAGATTAGTGTCTGTCATTGGGCAAAAAGCAATCGCGAACGGAACATGTATAATATCATGGCACAGCAGGGACATACCATGCTGCCTTTTGGCGCCGGAGCGGGCGGGAAAGTCGGCGGGTTTTCGCTGATGCAGGAGCGTGATGTAAGGCGCTATATTCAGCGCATTGACAGCGGCGAAAAGCCGATCACGATGATGATGGCGCCCCATACTTCCGTTAATCTTCATGATGCCATCAAAAACCAGCTTAAGCTGGGATATCTGGATATCCCCCGGCTTGCTGAAGAGTACGATCCCCGTATTGGCGAGCTGGACGCACTGCTGGCGTTATGGGAAGAGCGTGGGCTGCTGCAGCGTGGGCCCGGGATCAGCCGGTTAACTGTTGCCGGTCAATTCTGGTATGGGAATATCACTCAGTCTGTACTGGAGTGTGTTAATACGTTGCTCCATGGAGAACGTTCCTGGACGGTACAGAAAGTCGCTGCCCAGGGATGATGAGGGAATAGGTAAAAACAGGAAAAATATTCCTTTAAAATAATTGACAATGATAATCATTCTCATGTATAATAATGACAAGTAATAAAAAACATATTGTCAGTAGAGAGCCCAGAGCTCCGTTGCTAAGTAAGATTATAGCACGGGGTTTTTATGTTTTTTAGGGGGAATTCAAAAGTGAGGGATGGAGCGTATGATTAACAAAATCTCGGGTGGAATCATTGTGCTTTTGCTGCTTGTCGGCAGTTTCCTATTGTTTAGTCAGGAAAATCAACCGGTGAGCAAAACAGCTTTTCGTCTGTTGACCGACGGCGCCGGGCGCCAGGTTTCCATCCCGGAACATCCTAAGAATGTGGTGGCACTGAATGCTTCCAGCATTGATTTGTTTGTCTCCGCCGGCGGCAGCCTGATTGGCCGGGCGGCAACGGAAACTTTGCCGCCTAACGTCAAGGCAGCAGTACAGCAGGTGCCCACCGTTGGGCTGACACCTAATCCAAATCTCGAGCAGATTGTCGCCATGAAGCCAGACTTAGTGCTAGGGGCCAATATTCCCTATCACCATGCGCTGGTACCGGTATTGGAAAAGGCGGGTATTCCCATTTTGCTGCAGACTGCAGACGGTTATCAGCAAATATTGGATACGCTTCGCCTGTATGGTGAATTGACCGGCCAAGCGGAGAAAGCCGCCGGGGAAATTGCTCAAATTGAAAGGCAGTACCAGACAGCCACCGGGAACATCCAAGGGAAGCCGGCCCCCAAAGTGCTCGTGCTTTGGGGCACAACGGAAAGCTTCAGTATGGTTTTATCCAATAGTTTTACCGGTGACTTAGTCAAGCGCCTGGGGGGCATTAATGTCTCCGAACAGGCAGAAAAAAACGGCACCACTCCTGGCTATGTGCCGCTCAGTCTGGAGTTTGTGTCCAAAGCTAATCCGGAAGTTGTGTTATTCATTACCCATAGTTCGGATGAAAAAGTGGAGGAGAAGTTCCGGAATGAACTGGCAAACCATCCGGCATGGCAAGGCATTAAGGCTGTACAGCAAAATCGAGTGCACAAATTGCCATACCAGTTGTTTGCCGTCAATCCCGGTACTCAGGTTGGTAAAGCTGTGGAAGTGTTGTCCGGGCTGCTGTATGGCAGTGATAAAAAATAGAAGGGATGTTGTAAAGTGAAAATGACAAACAACCGGAGAAAAAGCAAGGTCGCCTTATTGAGCCTCAGCATCATGACTGCCTTGAGCCTGCAGGTATATGCCGAAGAGGAGCCTTATCAACTCAGCGAGGTAGTAGTCACCGCCACCCGGACTCCTCAGGAGATTAAAGAAACACCGGCCAGTGTTGAAGTAATCACCCGCAGTGATATCGAAACGATGGGCGCTGACAGCGTAGTAGCAGCATTAAAGCTGGCAATGAATCTTAATCTTTCCGAGGCAGGTATGACAGGTAATCAGGTAAGCCTGCGCGGCATGAATACCAACCAGTCATTGATTTTGATTGACGGCCGGCGCATGGCCGGTGAAGATACGGGAACTACAGCAAATGCGTATGAATTAAACCGCATTAACATTAATAATGTTGAGCGTATTGAAATTGTACGGGGGCCGGTTAGTTCTCTTTATGGTTCAGATGCTTTGGGTGGAGTTATTAATATTATTATGCGTAAACCGGAAAAACAACAGACTACCATTGGTCTATCGAGTGGCAGTAAGCAACAAAATGCAGCTTTCCGTTTTGATTTAGGCAAAGAGGGAAAATGGGCGTGGGCGGTAGATACACTCTTTACCGACGTTAAGGAGAAAACGCGCTCTGACAGTACGAATATGTATGGACCGCGCCAGTTCTACAATATCAGTGGAACGTACGACCTGGCGGAAGGCAAGAATCTTGACGTATTTTATGAAAGAATGAGTGAGCATTTAAAATCCGACTTTGAAGATGCGAGTAGGGATTTTTATACTAATACAAGAAATTCCTATGGAGTGAGTTATCGTGGTATAAATTCACGTGGTAATTACGAGTTGCGAGCGTATAATAATCAATTAGAAAAAAATAATGATACTCTACTTGCAGCTGGGACGTATAGTGATTTTGACCGGGCAAGATATAAGACCCGGGTAATTGATGGAAAGAATACCATGCAATTAGACAACAACCATTTATTTACCTTTGGCGGTGAATACCGGTCATCCGAGTATCGTGGCACCAGGCTTGAAGACAATGGCGACCATGACTCTACCGTAATTGAACATGGAATCAGTAAGCCCATATCAGAAAAAACCATAGATTATCAGGCTGCTTATATACAGGATGAATGGAGAGTTTCTGATAAACTGCTGGTTATTCCATCACTTCGTTATGATGACAGCAATAAATTTGAAGATAATATCAGTCCGAAAATTGGGTTTACTTATAAATTCCAGGATAATTATCGCTTGAAGGCCAATTTCGGCAAGGGTTTCAAAGCGCCAAGTATCAGTGAACTGTATATGAAAATGACTCACCGCCCGATACCCGCTATGACTGTTATTGTTATTGGTAACCCGGATTTGAAGCCGGAAAAATCAACAACTTATGAGGTAAGCCTGGAAGGGGAAAAGGGCAACAATTTCAGTAAATTGACCTACTTCCATAATGATGTAACTGATCTTATTGGTACAACAACCACCCGGGTTGGGATGGTTTATACTTCAAAATATGTTAACATTAACAAAGCTAGAATTGAAGGAATTGAGCTTGAGGCCGGGCGCCATTTGAATGACAAATTTACTCTGAAAACAGCCTATACTTATTTGGACGCTAAAGATTTAGTTGCTAGGGAGCGGTTGGACAGCAGAGCAAAAAACAGGTATTCGGTGCAGCTGCAGTATGATGATCCCAAAGATACCGGCATCAGCGGTATTCTGTGGCATGAATGGGTGCGCGATTACCGGTATGTCGGAGCAGATTACAGCTATAATACATTAAACCTTACGGTCAACAAGAAATGGAATGATAAATATAATACCTATTTCGGTGTTGATAATATTTTAGATAAAAAAATTGATGAGCTTGTAGTCGAAGGCCGTTTGTGGAGAATCGGAATGAATATCACGATATGATACTTACTAAAATGAAACTCATAGTTACGGTAATGTTGTTAACTGCTACTCTATTGATGAGTACCGTCTCTAGTACAGACGCGAGCGGCAAGGGCGGCTACCGTATATATGACACCGCATCGGGCCAGCCCGTCAGCCTTAAGAAACTGGGGGAAAGCATTGGGGCTTATGATGTCATGGTGTTCGGTGAATACCATGACAATCAGGTTCTCCACCGGTTGGAAGAGGAAGTGCTTATTGAGGTTTACACTCAGCATCCCAATCTGGCGGTATCGTTAGAGATGTTTGAACGGGATGCTCAACAGACGTTGAACGCTTATTTAGCAGGCCGGTTAAATGAAGCAGTTTTTCTGGAACAATCCCGTCCCTGGAAAAACTACGGCAGCGATTACCATCCGCTAGTCGAGTTTGCCAAAGAAAAGGGATTGCGAGTTCTTGCCGCAAACATCCCCCGGTCAATGGCCGCCTACTACGCCCGTCAGGGGACGTTGGGCGGTATCGACGGAGCTATGCGTCACTATCTGCCTGCAGTGCATCGCGCTCCTGACGGCGAATACCGGCAGCGTTTCTTTGCTCAGATGCAGGCAATAAGTGAAAAACACACCGTCATGGCGGTAACTGAGAAGCAGATGGAAGCTTTTTATCGCGCCCAGTGTTTGAAGGATGATACGATGGCCGAGAGTATTGCGGAGCATCACCGCCGTTATCCTGAGCGGAAAGTTATCCATTATCAAGGTGATTTTCACAGCCGTTACCGGCTGGGTGTCATCGAGAAATTGCAGGCACTGGAGCCGGAATTGAAAGTGCTTGTAATTACGCCCGTTTATATGGAGCAGTTTAAAGACCTGTCATCCAAAGCCAAGAGCCTTCAGGTGGATGGCGATATTGTGATATTCTTGCAGCAGCCGGCAGGAACATCGTGATAAAACAAGGAGACAATGGGGACGTTCCTTATTTGTCATCTTAAAGTATACTTTGATGAGAGCTATCACTGCTAATAGCAAAACTCCTGCCAGATATGTATTGTTTGGCAGGAGTTTTATATTTAGGTAAGAAGTATGTGTTTATAAAGTGAGCAGCCAGAGCGTAATTGATACAAAAGAGGGAGAGTTAGACTTATGGATAAGAAATATCTTTTTATCTGTTACCCCAAATGCACCACTTGCCAAAAAGCACAAAAGTGGCTTGCTGACAATGGTATTGCATATGAACAGCGGAATATTAAAGAGCAAAATCCAACAGAAGCGGAGCTTACTAATTGGTGGGGAAAAAGCAAAATGCCACTGCGTAAATTCTTTAATACAAGTGGACTGCTGTACAAATCCCTGGCGCTGAAGGACAAACTGCCAACCATGTCAGAGACGGAACAGCTCTCTTTGCTTGCAACTGATGGAATGCTTGTCAAACGGCCTATTATCATTACAGATGACAAGGTTTTAGTAGGCTTTAAAGAACAGGAGTGGGAAGCCCTTAAATAAAGACGAGACAACAGGGGACGTTCCTTATTTGTCACTTAATGAATGCTCTGAGCAGAGGTGATGATTTTGAGTAGACAGCCAAGGCAATTGAGTGCAACAGGATTCTACCATGTGGTATTTCGTGGCATAAACCATCAACATTTATTCGAAGAAGAGGCCGACTTTACATACCTTCTTCGGACACTTAAACAGTTAAAATCCGTGCTGGAGTTTGAAATACATGCCTATTGTTTGATGAGTAATCATGTTCATATATTGATACGGGAAAAGCAGTCTGGTGATGTTTCATTGATAATGAAAAGGCTATTAACTAAGTATGCAATGTATTTTAACCGAAAATATCAGCGAAATGGAGCTCTAATAGCCAGTCGCTACAAGAGTATTCCTGTTGAGGTAGATGAGTATTTTCTTTCTCTGCTGCGATATATTCACCAGAATCCTCTCAAGGCCGGGCTGGTAGGAAAGCTGGAAGAGTATGCGTTTAGCAGCTATCGGGAGTACCTGCAAGACAGTTACCTGACTGATACGGAATTCTCCTTATCATTAGTGGGGAGGAATGAGTGGATATGCTTTCATCAGATTGCTGAAACAGAAACTTATGATGTTTCAGGAAAAAACATAATGAGCGATGAGCAGATTCGCCGGAGAATCTTGCTGTGTACTGGTGGAGTAGAGCCACACGAAATAGCAGGGTGGCCGAGAAGTGAGAGGAATGCTTTGATGAGGCGGCTTAAAGAGCAAGAAGGGTTGTCTATTCGCCAAATTGAGAGGGCAACCGGGATATCGCGTAGTATCGTAGCAAAATGCTGACAAAACAGGAACGTCCCCAGGTGTCTCCTTATATAGGAATATATTGCTAAACTCTTGTAAACGTTGTACAGTATATCTATGACTTTTTTTGAAACTCGCGAAATCTTCGCGAGTTTTGCTGCTCCTTCAGTCAGTTGAAAGGACTGGAGTGCAAGTTGTATGTCAGGATAAATAACAATGGTTCAGGAGGCTTATTCTTTGAGGATTAAAACCAAACTTATACTGGGATTTATTTTAATCGGGTTCTTGAGCATGATTGTCGCAGCTGCGGCGATATACGGATTTGATGATATCAAGGGCCGTTACCAAACCATATTCAAGGAAGAGGAGTTTACCATCATTAAGCTGCGGGAAATCCAATATTATTTCACCGGACAAGCTAATGATGAACGGGGTTTTTTACTTACCGGTAATCTTGAGTTTAAAAAAGAAATTGGCGAAAAGTCGGAAAACGTAAAAAAACGAATTGACGTGCTGAAAAGCATCATTGATACAGAAAAAGAGAAGGAGTTACTTGCTAATATAGATAAAGCCCATTCGGATTTTACAAAAATTAATTTTGCAGTAATTGATTTATATTCAAACGGAAAGACGGAAGAGGCGAAACAATTATCTTTCGGCGAAGGGAGAAAGACACGAAAGGCCTTAGAAACGAGCTTTAATGAACTGGTACAGATTCAAGAAGCTTCGGCGACAGCCGCAACAGCTTCATCGGAGCAGCGGGCCGGATTTCTAATCATTGTTATTATTGCTGTGTCTGTGGGGACAGTTATTGCAGGTAGTTTAGCAGGGCTGATTATGGCTCAGCGCATAGTGAAGCCAATCGATGTTTTAAACAGTGAACTTAGTAAACTGGCCGGGAGCGGCGGTGATTTGACCCAGACCATTCATGTGACAAGCAAAGATGAAATTGGGGAATTGGCTAGTGCTGTCAACCGGTTTTTAGCTGATTTGCACAAAATCATGGTTCAGGTACTCAACTCTGCCGGAAATATAGCTGCCTCTACGCAGCAATTGTCAGCAAGTGCCGGCGAGTCGGCACAGGCGTCTAACCAGGTTGCTGTGGCTATTACTCAAGTTGCGGCCGGGGCAGATAAACAACTGGAGGCAGTTAGTGCCACCTACTCCGTTGCTGAACAAATAACGGCTGCTATCGGGCAAGCTGCGACAAATGCAAACAGGGTAGAGCGTACGGCAGATAAAGCGGCCGGGGCGGCCCAAAACGGCAGACAGGCTATAGAAGAAGCTGTTAGTCAAATGACTAGTATCGACGGGGCTGTAATTAATTCGGCAAGAGTTGTGACAAAACTGGGAGAACGATCGCAGGAAATAGGCCAAATTATTGATACAATAGCGGGTATTGCAGGACAAACCAATTTGCTGGCTTTGAATGCCGCGATCGAAGCGGCCCGCGCCGGTGAACAAGGGCGGGGTTTTGCTGTCGTTGCGGAAGAAGTCCGCAAGCTTGCCGAACAATCACAGGAGGCGGCAAAACAAATTACCCAACTGATTAGTGAGATTCAAAGCGATACGGATAGAGCCGTTATTGCAATGAACGAAGGAACACGGGTTGTTACAATTGGAACGGAAGTAGTCAATTCGGCAGGACAAGCTTTTAAGGAAATCACTGCTTTTGTTGATCAGGTCTCGGGACAAATACGTGATATTTCAGCTGCGATGCGCCAGGCGGCTGCCGATAGTCAGCAGATCGTATTTTCGGTGAATGAAATACGTCAAGTCAGTAAAGATGCTGCAGCTCACACGCAGACGGTATCTGCCGTCACTGAAGAACAGTCGGCATCGGCTGAGGAAATTGCAGCTGCCAGCCAAGCGCTTGCCAATCTGGCAGAAGAATTGACGCAGGTTATCAGTAAATTTAAAGTATAAAAATGAGTGAATGAGCAAAACCAGGTTGATGCCTTTAGGCAAACAACCTGGTTTATTTTTAACTCTAGTGCAGCAGATGGGATAGTTTTTTATAGATCAGTATGGTAATCAGTGATACCAGCAGCCCTTTCAGGATGTTAAACGGTATAATGGCGAAGAGGATGAAGCTTTTTAAATCGATAATGAATGGGTTTACTGTGTGGCCCATTTTGACAACCGCTTCACCGGGGAAGTTAAGCACCGCCTGATAGAGGGGGATTAACACCCAGTAATTCAGTGCTGCTGCCGCCAGTGTCATGGCAAGGGTACCGAAGGCAAGAGCTAAAACAGCGCCTTTCCGGTTTTTATGGTGCCGATAAATTGTTCCGGCTGTTATTACCATGGCGCTGCCGACTAGAAAATTCGCCAGCTCGCCAATGCCTGCAGTTTGTGAGTTGGCTAAATGCAGGATATTTTTGATTAGCATTACCCAGAAGCCGGCAAGCGGTCCCATAGAAAAAGCACCGATAATTGCAGGGATTTCACTTAAATCCATCTTTAAAAAAGCGGGCATAAATAGAACCGGAAAATCCAGGAACATGAGAATGATGGCAGCGCTGGCTAAGACGGCCGTTCGAGTCATATAAATAAATTGCGGTTGCATGGGTGTTCCTCCCAACGGGGATCAAGGTTTTATATACGGTTCATTATACTCTTTCTTGCAGGCACAAAGCAATGCAGTGGGTGTGCTTACACGGTTCTCCTTGACTGCTTTTGATTAGTCAGATATGATATTAGATAGAAATAATGTTATATTGGGCAAACTTATCGAAAGATAGGGGCGCAAAGCTATGGGTCTAACGTTGCTGTGCAACCATGATTGCCAGGCCGCCATTTTAGTAACTAAAATGTTTTTAGGGTCAGGACAATCCTGATCTTTTTGCATTTTGTGACGATGGCATTAAAGAGGAGGAAGTGACTTGTCGGATCGTTGGTTAAGTACGGCTGTTGGTGTTAGTTTAAGTGGAAAAAATATGATTTTTGAGTCATCTCCTGATGCTATGGCGATAGTGAGTGTCCAATATGCTGTTATAGAAGTAAATCCTGCTTTTGTGAAGCTTTTCGGGTTTGGCAAACAGGAATTAGCGGGCCATAGGCTGATTGACTATATTGTACCGATAGAAGCGGCAGGAGAAAGTGAGCATATTCAAAAAAGCATTGCTTTAGGTCAAACCGTTAGAATGAATACCATTCGCCGGCGGGCCGGCGGTCAGCCAATCAATGTATTGCTTACGGCATATCCGCTTATTAATCAAACCCGGCAAATGGGAGCCTGTATTGTCTATCAAGACATTACTGATCAAGTCAAAAAGGAACTGCTAGTGAAAGAAACGGAGGAGTTGCTGCGAAGCTTTGCAAGGGCTGTACCTGATAAGAGTTTTATTTTTGACGAAGATGGGCGCTATATTGAAGCTTTTGATAAGAATTTAATAAGGCCTAGAGAAGAAATTCTGGGGCGCACCTTACATGAAATATTTCCGCCTGATACAGCAGAAAAATTTTTACGTCAAATACGTTACACAATGTCTTCAGGGAAACCTCAGTTTACCATCCGGGAGCTGGAAGTCAACCAAGAAAAGGAAGTATGTGAAGAACGGATAGCTCCAATGGATTATATCGTTAATGGAAAAAGAACAGCGGCAGTTATATTAACCGATATTAATAAGAGAACGGAACGAATACTTTTTTCAAATTATGCGTTGCAGCGTAGAAGCAATTTTTTCAATGATATCATTAACGGAAATAAGATTGCCGATGAAAAAGCAATAGAATTTGCCAAGACGGTGGGTGTAGATTTTTCAATCCCCCTGTGCTGCTGTCTGTTGCACAGCGAACAGTATGCTGATATATCGATAGGAGATTCAGAATATAACACCCGGCGGAATATTAAAAACAGCCTGCTGGAAATAGTAGGCCGTGATTTGGATTATATCGTATGGGATTGTGGTGACGATATAGGTGTGCTTCGACAGTTGCATACAAACGGTTCACGAGAAACAGACCTGCAGTTTGCTTGTCGTCTTCAGGAAAAAATCAGCTGGTATAATTCGGATATAAAAATTGTAATAGGGGTTGGGGGTTGGCAAATAGGACCGGATAGCTTGCGAAAAAGTTATCAACAGGCCTGGAGTGCCGTTTTAGCCGGTCAGTGTCAGGCTGAAACCGATGGACAGCAAAGCATATATCATTATAAGGATATAGGAATCTTGCAGTTCTTAGCGAGATGCGGGCGGGAAGAGGCTGCCGATGAATTTGTTAAAGAGACAATTGGAAAATTGATTGACCATGATGAAGCAAAAGAAACAGAATTAATGCCTACGCTGGAAGCAATCGTGCGCAGCAATAGTCTGAGAGAAGCGTCAAATATGGTATGCCTTCATCCTAAATCGGTCTATTATCGTAAATTACGTATTGAAAAGATACTAGGAAAGTCTGTTGATTCGGCTGATACGCGGTTTGCAATTGCTATTGCAATAAAGCTTTATCAGATTAGTAAAGCTAAACTGAAGTGATGCTTCTATTAGCATTATCTGATATGGATGAGAAATTCTCTTTTTTCGACGGAAAAATTTACTTGTTGAGTAATAGTAAACCAATCTAATTAGAGATATCCTATAATGGGATGCTTCCAGGGGATGAGATAACCACCCTATAAATGGGTGGTTATTTACGTGAGGAAAAATGAATAACCGAGTATTGATAGTAGACGATTCACTTTTTATGCGCTATAAACTTAAAAACATGATTGAAACATTCGGTGATATTGTAGTCAGTGAAGCTGTAGATGGCATTGAAGCCATAGAAAAGTTTCAAGAGATACAGCCTGATTTAACATTTCTTGATATAACAATGCCTCGCATGAACGGAATTTGTGCCTTAAAAAAGATCAAGGCACAAAATAGTAATGCTAAGGTTGTCATGGTTACGGCAATGAGTCAGGGAAGTTTTATTAAAGAGGCTTTAAAAATCGGTGCAGCCGATTATGTTTGCAAGCCTTTTGAAGAAAATAGTATAAGAGAAATGATGGACAAATACTTAAAGTAAATTTATATAAAATTTTAATTATACCTTGAAGGAATAGTATTCCCATGTTAGAATAAAACAAATAAGACTTCTTGGTCAATGTAGACCTCCTAAGCTTTTGCTTGGGAGGTTTTTTATTACCCGCTATTACTTGCTATTGTGCTGATTTCAACTTCGTAGTTGGGATTTTGTATCTCAATGAATTAGGAGAGCGATTGTCATTATGAAACTACTGGATGCAGAACTAAAGCAAGAAATTGCACGGGTCAATAATAATGTAAATCTTTCGCTGTTTGGAACAGGTTTGAGAAAACAGCGGGTAACCATTGTGGAGAATAAGATTATTATTACAGCAGATCATAAGCGCATTCCTGCCTTGGCTGCAATTGACCAGCGGGATCGGATGTCCTCGCGGATAGCAGATGTGGCGATACTGGATGAGTATAAGCGCCGCCTGAAGGAAGAGCTTGTCCAAATGCAGCTGCCGGTGGTTTGCGTTCTTAAAGATTACGCTCCTGATCATGAATTGGCAGTAACTTTTATTCTGCTTAAGGAGGATTAGCGGAGAGGTTAAGTTAATCGGTCATATAACTTTAGGTCGGTCGTAGGAACTCAAAACGAGAGCCGAAAGCTACCGCTTTTTGAAATGTCGCTGGGTACGTAAAGTAAAGCGTACGCCTGTGCCATGCTTAAGCGGTAGCTTTGCTTTTTTTTAGGCTCATATTTTATTGGGACAAGCTTATCAACTTGTTTGTATAGTAAGGGGGTCAGGGTTTGGACGCAGTTATTAAAGTTAAAGACGTTTTATATGCATTGGATAAAATAACCGGTGGGAGATGTGTTAAGAGCCTGGACGATATTTTCAGTGGCAAGAATAAATTTGTGGTCATGAAGTCATCCAATATTCCCGGCAAAGAATGCATGGAAATGCCCGGACTTATTTGCGGGGACTTGGAAGCAAGCGTTAAGAAGATTGCAGTAACCATGACGCTCACGGAATGTAATATTGAGTTGGCAGGTGCTACCGGTGTTGATGCCATTATTGCTCATCATCCGGTGGTTGAGGCTGCCAATTCGGGCGGCGTTACGATTAGAGGGTATTTAAACTTGTATGGTTTAGCGGTTTTTGAATTACATGAAGCTTTTCATGGGCTCCATCCCGGCATTGCTTATATACACGGCCATAAAGCTTTCCGTGTGGATATTGCTTACGGCAATATCCCGGGCAATATCTTATACGTTGGCAAGGCTCTCGAGGAAGTGGCAACAATCGGTGCAGTGTTAGACAGACTTAATGACTTTATGGGGATGCAGGAAGAACAAAAAATGCTGCTTACGGAAAAGAATGTACGCAATTGCCATGATATCTGTGAAACGAATGTGGCAACGGGAGGCCGGCTGTTAGTCGGAAGCCGGGAGAATAAAATCGGCACGGTTATTCACATTTTCCCGCATACCGGTTTTAACGTACAACATCTTGAAATGGCTAAGCGGGAGCATCCTGAAGCAGATACCGTTATCGCATCAATAAGCCGGGTCAGCAAAGATAGTGATCTGGTGAAGAAGGCAGAAGAACTTGGCCTTAATTTCATTGTCGGCAATTCGCATGCTATGGAAATTCTGGAGAATGGACTGCCGCTGGCTATTGCTTTGCAAAAAATACTACCGGAGGTGGAGGTTGTCCTCTTTCGCGAGCGGATTACCTCTACCCCGCTACATAAAGTTGGTACTGGCTCTATCCGGGGTTACGCTGAGTATATTGCCCGGGAATACCTGGTAAATAAGAAAGGGGGGAGCGAGTAGAACTGGGCAAGGTGATTTAAAAATGTAAGGAGGACAAGACAATGGCAACTATAACTGATCGTTTGGGAAATCTTCCTTTAGGGAAGTTTCACTATCGGCTCTTACTGTTAATGGGATCAGGTATTGCATTTGAAGCACTGGACACTGGACTTATTGCGTTTGTTTTGGCAAAAATGATTGGGGCGTGGAACCTGTCTCCAGCCCAAATTGGTTTTATCAGCAGCGCCGGCTTACTAGGTATGGCGGTTGGCGCTATTTTATCAGGCACCTTGGCTGACCGGATAGGAAGGAAAGCTATTTTTGTCGCAACGCTGGGAATATATGCAGTGGGAACCGGGCTGTGCGGCTTAGCGTGGAACTATGAATCCTTACTGGTCTTTCGCTTTATCGTAGGAGCAGGCGTCGGCGGACAGCCGCCGGTGGCGAATGCACTGATGGGTGAGTATGCTCCTGTAAAACATCGCGGCAAAATGCTGGTGCTGCAAAATAGCAGCTGGGCCTTGGGCTGGCTGCTGGCAGCTGCACTTGCTTATCTGGTTATTCCTCAATACGGTTGGCAGCTCGCTTTTTATATCGGAGCACTGCCGGCTCTCGTAGTTGTGTATGTCTGGCGGATATTGCCTGAGTCCGCTATGTACCTTGTAAGCAAGGGCCGCTATCTGGAAGCCCATGTGCTTGTTGCTAAAATTGAGCAGGAACTGGGGGTTCCTGTGGGCGAACAACCTCAACCGGCAGAAATGGCAAGGGTCAACACAAAGAAGTTCGGCTTTCTTGATTTATGGTCTCCGGTATACCTGAAGAGAACTGTTTGTCTGTGGGTCTTATGGTTTGGTATGGTATATTCCTATTACGGTATCTTCACCTGGCTGCCTTCGCTATTGGTGAAAAGCGGACATACTCTCATCCGTTCTTTTGAATTCCTTTTGTATATGACGATAGCACAAATTCCCGGTTATTTTGCTGCGGCCTATTTTGTGGACAAAGTTGGGCGCAAAGCAACCATGGGCGCTATGCTGGCTGTCTGTGCAGTAGCGGCCTATATGTTTGGCAGTGCTAAATCAGCTGAGGAAATCGTGTTCTGGGGTTGTGTCATGTCCTTCTGTAACCTGGGGGCCTGGGGAATAACACATGCCTATTCGGCTGAACAATATCCTACCCATGCACGGGCTAGCGGTGTGGGCTGGGCTGCAGCCTGCGGCCGGACCGGCGGTATCATCGCTCCAATTGCTGTTGGTGCGCTGATGACAGGTTCTGATCAGTACGGTATTGTATTCACCATGTTCACCGTAGTTCTGGCGATAATTGCACTGGATATTATCTTCTTAGGAAAAGAAACGATGAATAAGTCGCTTGACGAACTGACCGAGAAACAGGCGGCTCCTGCCTTGGATCTGGCAGCTACGAAAAGCTCAGGCCTGGATAGGTAGGGTTACAACAAAGGTGCCTCGCGATGGCCAGTCAATTCGCACATCAGATCGGTTAAGCGGGATATGTATTGCCGTTTCACTCTCTTTAGTTATGTCTAAACGCAAACAAGAGGCCAAAAGACCGGGGTCAAGAAAAATATCGGTGTCAATGGTAAAGGCGATTTCTGCCGTATCGTTCGTAAGACTCACCCAAGAGGGGGGAGCAGCCTCAATGATTCCCTGGTTTGCCGACATATCCTTCGAGCTATAGGACTTGTTCCGTCCAGATGCGGCAAAGCGCTTTCCCGGCATAATCAAACCAGCTGATTGAAATTCATCACGGCTGCCCGTATCGGAGTATAGAGTATCTCCTGCCAGTGCCATACTTTCAAAATAATTACCTGGTACTACGCTAATATCCTTTTGGGCACTCCACTCAAAACAATACTTCATGCTTAACCACACCTCCTAAATCTACTTATATAAGTATGATACCTCTGCTTTTTTGGTTCCAATGGTATCTTAATAGGAATGGGTTTAAAACCTGTTTAAAATGATGGAGGTGTAATAGTCTGTGTATCAGATGCTGATGGCTTATCCGGAATGAATCCACCTGAGGTGGGCAATCTATAATTAAGGTAGATTAATTTCGCTGTAGGCAGGAGTGAGCATATGTGGCTCATTTTACTTTTTAGAGCTTTTCTTCTCACGAGCTTTATAGTCTCTGCATGGAAATGGGGAGACTGGAGAAATTGGGAAAAGTATTATTCCTCTATATTGTTTGTGATGGTTGTTAACTTAAGTGTTGGCTACCTGGGATATCATAATTCGTTCTGGGTTTTCAACCCTGATGCCATTGTTTCGACCGAAACGATCGTGGAATTTGTCAATACGTATATCGCCTTGCCGGCAACGACGCTGCTGTTTTTATCAAACATGCCCCCAGTGAAGAAGGTTCAACAGTATGCGTATATTCTTTTATGGGTGGTTATTTACGGCATACTCGAAGGGATTGATCATATTATTGGTGGTATTTCCTATGATAACGGGTGGTCTTACGGATATTCACTGCTCTTTGATTGTGCCATGTTCATTACTATCCGGGTTCATTACGACAGACCGTTACTGGGGTGGCTAATTACTTTCTCGGCAGTAACATTTGTTGTAATTGTATTTAAAATTTTTCTAGCTGAAATGAAGTAGGATATAAAAAAAGCAAATTGCCCAAATTGGCAGTTTGCACCCCTGTTACGTTAAATGGATTTAAAACCAGTTTAATGTGACAGGGGTGTTTTGTTTGAAGAAACTGATAAATGGCAGCAGGAATTAGTCCGGTAAGTATGCAATTAATGAGATTAGCAAAGAAAAGAGGAGGGTTTGTTTATGCAGCACGTCTCCTGTAGCGAATTTGTGGTCATTGGACAGCTTTTGCACAAGGAATTGGAGGATAACAAGAAAATCCACCGGAATATATTGGCGGCAACTATAAAAGGGAGAATTACGATCTATTGGTATAATGAGACCTTTATTTTAGAGTGCGATACCGATGGCGATCATAATCCCAATGATTATTATTTTTTCAAAACGGCGGAAGAACAAGCCATATTTGAGACACTAAGCAAAATGGGAGAGTTGATTGATACTACCGATCAAAAACAAATCAAATCTTTGGTTGAAGGCACCCTGAGGTTCTTGAAGAGCTATTAGCAATCATGCACCTAAAAGAAACTTAAGTGTAATACAAGCGTTAGGCCAAAAATTAGACCTGCATACCGTTTCTACGGTATGCAGGTCTTTTATGGCATGACCGGCTCTGTTTTTTTTATGTGGGAGAGTGTCGCGGGGCCACTAAATCTTTAATTTGGTCACGCCACAGCAGATAGCCGGAAGCATTGAGGTGCAGGCCGTCGGTGGTGTACTGGGCGGGTAGCCGTCCGGACGGACCGGAGAAAGCAGGAGTTAAATCGATGTAAGGGTCATGATACGTTTGGGCCAATTTGTTAATTTCTGTGTTTAGCTGCTTAATATTGTTGTTGGTACGTAAGCTTCGTGATGGAAATAGTGCATCGTTAAAAGGCAGTACACTTTGAATATATATTTTGGTATTTGGCAGTTCCGTATGCAGCCGAGTGAGGATTTGGCGGTAGTTGGCAATTGTATCGGGAATGGAGCGGCCGAAACAAAGGTCATTTGTCCCGATCATTAAGAATATTTGTGAAGGCTGCAAGACAATGACCTGATGCAGGCGATTCAATACGCCTAAGGTTGTGTCACCGCCAATCCCTCTGTTTTCTACCGGCAGGGCCGGAAAAAGCGCTGACCATTCGCCTTCATCTGTAATACTGTCTCCCAGAAAAACGATAGGCTGGCTGGCATGGGGAGCCAGGGTGAAATAGGTTTCCCGCAAACGGTAATAGAGACTGAGATAAGGTGGATCGTTTGCTTTCCGGCTTAAATTGTTGGCCCATAAGTACAGTTGTTCTTCATCTTTGTGAACCATTGCAGTTACCGATGTGTGCTGCCAGGATAACAGCAGGACGGCTAAGGTAATCCCAATAACCAAATTTTTTAGCGGCATGATGTTTTGCTCCTATGCTGATGTAGTAATAAGAATTATGGAATGATAATTTTGCTGGCGATCATAGTTGCACCTAGTTCGTGCATTTTATCTTTAAAACGTTGCAGGGCGTTCAATACCGGTGTGAATTTTAAACGCAACCAGAAATGGAGGAAGGTGTGCGTGCCTGAAAAAATAGGAATTCGATTTAAAGTGAACAACCCACAGTTGATTGTATCTCGCCCGAAATCTATGGTAAAGGCAGCCCGGTAGCCTGTTTGTTTTGCGATGGTAATAACCCGCTGATCATAAGCTCCGCCCGGATATGCCAAGTATTCAATTTTTTGTTTAAGGCGCCATTCCAGGGCTTCCCGTAATTTCGTGAGTTGGGAGCGGACGTCATTATCGGAAGCGTTAGTTAAAAATATGTGGCTTAGAGTATGTGATTCAAAGGTAAAGCCATTTGCCTGCATTTCTCTAATTTGATTCCAGTTTAGGTAACGCTTATTGTTGTTGACAAAATCAGTAATCAGAAATATGGTAGCAGTAAGATTATACTTTTGCAGGATAGGATAAGCGACCCGGTAGTTATCTTCATAGCCATCATCGAAGGTAATCAGGATTGGGTTGGAAGGAAGCTCTTTGCCATATTGCAGATAGTCAGCCAATTGATCCGGTGATATGGCGGTATAGCCTTGTTTGTGCAAATAGGCCATTTGGGCATCGAATTCATAAGAGCTAAGCGTTAAGACGTTATGGGCTTCATTATTTATCTGGTGATAATTTAGCACAGGTATACCGGAGAATAAGGTGGCAATCAGGTAGTACAGGCCTGCCGACAGACAGATAAAAATAGCTGCTATTCCAATGACAGAGAATCTTTTACACAGCTGCAAAGTAAACGGCTCCTTTCGGTCAGGGTAGTTTAGCAGTATTATATTTTCTACAATTAACTAACAGCTCCTGCTGATTATATAAGTTTTTAGTTAAACATGTATAGAATAAATGTAGTATAATAAAATCGTTCATTTCTGCAAACATTTGAACTCTATAGCTGCAAGGAGGGGAAGTTGGGCATGTCTGTACCGAGAGTAAGTAAGGCATATTATTCTTTGACACATTGGCATGACTTTCGCCTAAAGCTGTTTGGCGAAGGGATTGTAATTGGCTTTTTTGTCGGGTTGGTTGTCGTGGCCTTCCGGTATTTACTGGAGCTGGCAGAACTGTTGCGCATTGCCGCCTATGGTTATTTGCGGGCAGAATATTGGCTGTTCACGCTGCTGTGGTTTTGCGGGCTAGTGGGGGTTGCTTATCTTTTAAACCGGATCGTTACCGCAGAGCCGATGGCCGCAGGCAGCGGTATTCCCCAGGTGAAGGGAACCATTTCCGGGTTCATGAAAATGGATTGGTTAAAGGTACTAGTCAGTAAATTTGGCGGTGGGGTTTTAGCTATCGGTGCCGGTTTATCGCTGGGACGTGAGGGGCCCTCCATACAATTGGGCGCAGCAGTAGGACAAGGGTTGAGCCGCCGCCTCGGCAGGTCAAGGATGGAAGAACGTTATCTCTTAACCAGTGGAGCCAGCGCAGGATTAGCTGCCGCCTTTAATGCTCCCTTGGCTGGAGTAATATTTGCATTGGAGGAATTGCATAAAAACTTTTCTCCGACAGTTTTGATGTCAGCAGTAGCTGCAGCGTTGACTGCTGCAGTTGTATCGCAGTATTTTTTTGGCTACTATCCTGTGTTTGATTTTTGGGGATTACCGATTTTCCCTGTTCACTATTACGGGATTATTATTTTACTCGGTATTTTTATTGGACTTCTGGGCATTGTTTTTAACCGTATATTAATAAAGACATTGAACATTTATGAGCAACAAGGTTTGTTGTCCGGTATGTGGAAGGTAGCCTTGCCGTTAGCTGTAGCGGGAATTATCGGTTTCTTTTTACCGGAGGTTTTGGGTGGAGGTAATAATTTAGTAAATGCATTAGCAGCAAAAGATTTTAGTCTAAAAATATTGTGGATATTGCTGATAGTGAAATTTTTGTTTACCATGATTAGTTATGGTTCTGGTGTTCCGGGAGGAATCTTTTTACCGATGCTGGTTATTGGCGCATTAGCTGGAGGCGTGTTTAGCCATCTATTTATTGCATTAGGTCAATTAGATCCATATTACAGCACTAATATTATCGTATTATCCATGGCGGCATATTTTTCGGCAGTTGTGAAAGCTCCACTAACAGGCAGTATTTTAATAATGGAAATGACAGGTTCTTTTAATCACATGCTTTCACTGATTGTTGTATCTATGACTGCCTATCTCATTGCAGATATTGCCAAAAGTAAGCCTATTTATGAAGAGCTATTGGAACGTGCCCTTAGTAAGCAGGGGAGATTTTCTGTGAATACTGCTTCAAAAAAGAGAATGATCCTTGAACTCGTAATTTGTATGGGATCACAACTCGATGGCAAGCAAATAAAAAACATTAACTGGCCGTTTCAATGCTTATTGGTAAGTATCAAGCGCGGGGATCTCGAGTTAGTTCCGAAAGGAGATACCCGAATCATTGCCGGTGATTATTTGTTTGTATTAACAAACACGGATCAGGCAAATCAAATTCGGAAACTGGCAGAGGAATGTATACCCCATATGCCATAATGCTTTGCACAGATGCCTTATCGGCAAGGCCGGATAAGCCGGAAAGGTGCAGAATGTCTAGAATCCGGATGAGACCTGAAATGCCTAAAAATGATACAGAGAAAATTCAGTTGTAGCCATATTACGAAGATAAAGCTGAGTTGCTAAAACACAGGAATTAGCCTGGCAGGCATACAATAATGGATTACAGGACAATCACAAGCGAGGCAGAAAGGAATTCCATGATGAGAAAAGCAAACCTGACAGGAAAAGAGCGAGTTCTCGCTGTACTTAGCGGGCTGGAAGTGGACTCTTTGCCGGTGCTGAATCCCACGTCGCTGATTACCTTTGAAAATATGC
>Ga0366767_1004_pt1 | contig 20272 bp, 15 predicted proteins | sample TotcelHN113001N5_FD_207062 | JGI IMG/M metagenome (GOLD analysis project Ga0366767, IMG submission 207062) | Enriched cells from coal bed in the Powder River Basin, Montana, United States - Total cells N11 rep1 HSBNCT.N11.300.1.N5 ...
GGAAGAAGGCTACTCGCTTAGGAGCTTATTCGGGTCTCATAATCGGCGAAATACTGGTTTTTGCTCTTATTTTGGGAAAACTTGACCCTCTCCCCATTGGCGGTCTTAACTTGAATGCCGGTTTTGTTGCTTTAGCTGCCAATCTTGCCGTCTTTATTGCCGTTAGCTTAGCGACATATAGCTCGGAGGCAGGGGCAAGCAAAAATGCAACCATGAACCAGTAACTTCTTTTATTTTGCAAAACACTGTTTTCATAAAGCCTCAACTGCCGGAATGCAAATACCCCTGTAATGCATAAGGCAGTTGAGGCTTTATCAGCGTCATCTATTTGCTTATTTTTTGTAAAGGAATTATAATGAATAGTAATCTGTAATATTACGAATGGACTAACATCCAAGCAGGAGGTCGGCTGTGAAGATTAATAAGATGGGCACATCGAACCCCCCTCTGCCTGTCGAGCGTGATAGTAGCGCCAAGACGGAAAAAAGCGGTGATCCTTTTGCACTTAATCTGGCGAAGTCGCAAGATGGTCAGATTAAGGAACGGCTTAGTGAACTTCTTGATGCCATAACCGAACAGGGAAAAAGATTGTCTACTGCACCAACCTTTGTTGAACTCAAAAGTTACCGCGAATTAGTTCGCGAATTTCTTGGTGAGGCAGTGGGGCGAATGTATACTCTGCAAACGAATGCCGGTTGGGATCGTCAAGGACGGAAAAAAATGTTTTCAACTATTAAGCAAATTGATGATACGCTTGCCGGTTTGACCGAAGATGTACGTATCGGACAGGAGCGGCAACTGAAAATAATGAATAAGCTGGATGCGATACGAGGGATGTTAGTCGATCTATATATGTAGCAAGACCGTGAAATAAGTATTGGTTAAAAGCGGATTAGAATCCAATTTGTACTGAGGATGCTATGTGGGAGACAATCATTGGTCATTACCCTAATATAACCATGTTGCAAAAAATGCTGTCTAACGGTCGTCTGCCCCATGCGATGCTATTTGTCGGTCCGTCTGGGATTGGCAAGGCACTGACGGCTAAAGCTTTAGCAGCCAGTCTGCTCTGCGGCGGGACAAGTCCTTGTGGCCGTTGTTTGTCGTGCCAGGCGCTGGAACATCAGAATCATGCTAACCTGATTACTGTTGTTCCTGATGGTGCAAGTATTAAGATCGATCAAATACGGGCTATTCAGCACGAAATAGCAATGCGCTCTTCTTCGGGTAAGGCGCGGGTATGCATCATAGAAGACGCCGGAAAAATGACAAAAGAGGCTGGCAATAGCTTACTGAAAATGCTGGAAGAACCACCGGAAGATTTTCATTTTATTTTAATTGCCTCTTCCATTCATGCGGTGCTCAATACTATTTTATCCCGGTGCCTGGTGATGAAATTTTTGCCGCTGGTTCCGGGGCAACTGGTGGAAGCGCTTACTAAGCGCGGCTTTGCGCAAGAGCAGGCTGCGGTTGCGGCACGGTTAAGCGGAGGCAGGCTGGGGCAAGCCTTAAATTTGCTTGCACCGGAAGGGCTGAAGCTGCGTGATGAAGCTCTGCGGTTGGCTGTTACCATTACGGAGCAAGCAGGAGTTTGGTTTTTTAGTGCTATTGGAGCGCTGGATAAACGGGAAAATGCCGAACTGGGTCAACTGTTAGGCTTTTTATCCGGTGTTTTTCGTGATTTAACTATCTTGCGGACTGCCGGCAACCGTGATTTGGTTTTTAATGTCGATAAAGCGGAGCAACTGCAGGATTTAGCGCTAAAGTGGCCGGATAAAATGCTGATTGCTGCAGTGAGACGTATTTATTCAGCTGAGCGGGCTATAGCCGCAAATGGAAATATGCGGTTGACTTGGGAAGCGTTATTAATTGAATTAGCTGACTTGGCAAAGGAGGGAGAAAATGATGCAAACTGTTGTAGGTATACGGTTTAAACGAGCTGGTAAAATATATTACTTTGACCCCGGCGAATTGGAGATTGGCAAAAATGATTTTGCTATTGTTGAAACAGCGCGTGGGCTTGAATTTGGCGAAGTTGTTATTGGACCAAGGCAGGTAGCGGAAGAGGATTTGGTTTCGCCTCTTAAGCCGGTGCTGCGCAAAGCAACTCAGCAGGATCAGGACAAAGTAAACGATAATAAAGAAAAAGAAAAAGAGGCCTTCCGGGTTTGTGAGCAAAAAATTACGCTCCATTCCTTGCCCATGAATTTGGTAGATGTTGAATATACTTTCGATGTTAATAAGATCATTTTTTATTTTACCGCCGAAGGCCGCATCGATTTTCGCGATTTGGTGAAGGACTTGGCGGCTGTTTTCCGTACCCGCATTGAATTGCGCCAGATCGGTGTTCGTGATGAGGCCAAAATGATGAATGGTATTGGCTGTTGCGGGCGGCCGCTTTGCTGCGCCACCTTTTTGGGTGATTTTGAGCCGGTATCCATTCGCATGGCCAAAGATCAGCATTTATCGCTTAATCCAACTAAAATTTCCGGTATTTGCGGCCGCTTGATGTGCTGCCTGAAATACGAAAATGATTCGTATAGCAACCTTCCCGAACCGGTGAAAAAGATATCTATTGCTCCGGCGATTGGCCGGGAAGTAATCACGATAGAAGGTGAAGGACGGGTGCTGACCGTCAATCACCGGAACAAGACAGCGAAGATTCAATTGGCTGAAGGCAAGAATATTGATATATCGTGGGATGAAGTGGTGGAAAAGTAGGACATGACAGATGTGGCGCTTGAACCAGGTGATCGTCTTGACGATCTCATCATTAACGATTTAAAAATCATTCAAAGAGATGACCAATTCCGGTTTTCTCTTGATGCCATTTTACTAGCACATTTCGCTACTGTACGGCCTAATGCGGTTGCCGTCGATTTGGGAACAGGCACAGGTGTCATTGCATTGCTGCTCTCTACCAGAGGGGCCGCGCAGGTGATCGGTGTAGAGATCAGTCCGGTTATGGCTGGACTGGCTGCCCGGAGCGTGAAAGTAAATCAATTGGCTGGCCGTATTTCCATTCAGAATGCTGATTTGCGTAATCTGAGAGGACAATTACCGGCCGGCGTTTTTGATTTGGTTGTATCTAATCCTCCTTACCGTCCGGTGGGCGGAGGCTTTTTAAATCCTAACGATAAAGTGGCTATGGCTCGTCATGAAATAACAGCTACTTTAGCCGAAGTAGTAGCTGCCGCCCGTTATTTGGTTAAATACCGGGGGCGCTTTGCCATGGTACATTTGCCTGAGCGTATCCCGGAGATTTTAGAGGTTTTACGGCAGGCGGGCATAGAACCTAAGCGACTGAGAATGGTTCACTCAGCTATCCACAAAAAACCGAATATGGTATTGGTTGAAGGCGTGAGAGGTGCCCGCGCCGGTTTAGAAGTGCTGCCGCCGCTTATTGTTTATGACGACAAGGGTAATTATTGCTCAGAAATTTTAGCATGGTATCAGGGGGAACAACCGTTATGAATGCCCCACAGGGAATACTTTACTTATGTGCCACACCTATCGGCAATCTGGAAGATATCACATACCGAGCCATTCGGATGCTGAAAGAGGCCGATCTGGTTGCTGCTGAAGACACCCGTCATACTCGAAAATTACTGACACATTTTGAGATACATACACCTTCTATTTCCTATCATGAACACAACAAATTGGAGCGAGGCCCTGAACTTATTGCCCGCCTGCTCCAAGGTCAGAACATTGCCCTGGTCAGTGATGCCGGAATGCCGGGTATTTCCGACCCTGGTACCCATTTGGTACAGCTGGCAATAGAAGCCGGTGTAACCGTTATCCCCGTTCCTGGCGCTAATGCCGCACTGTCTGCATTAGTAGCTTCAGGACTGGACACAACTAACTTCACTTTTGTCGGGTTTCTTCCTAAAACAAAAAAGAAGCGCCGCGAACTATTGGGACAGTTAGTCAGTCAGCCTTATACGCTGCTGTTTTATGAGTCGCCTCATCGTCTAAAAGAGACACTCAAAGAACTACAAACTGCTTTTGGTGACAGGCCGGCGGTAGCTGGACGAGAACTCACCAAAAAGTTTGAAGAGTTTATTCGCTCCACTCTTGCCGGGTTACAGGCTCATTTTGCTACAGTAGATCCAAGAGGCGAATTTACGCTGGTAGTTAACGGTGCCGGTCACCAAGCGATGGAGCAGGAGAATGGCAGTGAGGCAGATATACCGCTGGCAGAGGCAGTAAAGCTGCTCATTGCCAGCGGTGTAAATAAAAAGGATGCCCTTCGTAAAGTGGCATCCGAACGTGGCTTGTCAAGGCGTGATGTGTATCAGGCGGTTCTTGAAACAGACAAATAAAAAACAGAGGGTTCACCTCTGTTAAAAAGAACAGGTTCTTAAATTGCTTTGCCTACCATGGAAGCCAGACATTCTTTACACACGTTTTTGTTTTTGAAATTAGTTACTCCGTCTGCATTGCCGCAGAATACGCAAGCAGGCTCATATTTACGAAGCACGATACGGTCGCTGTCCACGTAAATTTCAAGAGCGTCTTTTTCTTCGATATCTAGAGTGCGACGCAGTTCAATAGGAATTACTACGCGGCCCAGTTCATCAACTTTACGAACAATACCAGTAGATTTCATAGTTGTAAACCCCTCTCAAATTACAATATTCGACAAAACTTGTCTAACTAAATAGTACCAAATCTTACAAAGGTTGTCAACCTAATTTTTTCCAAATAAGGTGTATTTTTTCAAAACAGTAGACATATTACAGATAAGTATATTTGTTTCTGTCGAACATACACTGATTGTGTCGAAATAACGTTATTTTTGGTTTATACAGGAGAATGTTACTTTCAAGGGGACATGAAGCCCCTTGTCGAAATAAAGGAGGACCTTCTATTATGGATAAAAAAACATTTTATATCAGTACACCTATTTATTATCCCAGCGATCGATTGCACATTGGTCATGCCTATTGCACCACTGTTGCCGATGCCATTGCCCGCTATAAGCGGCTGGCTGATTATGAAGTCCTTTTTCTCACCGGTTCGGATGAGCATGGGCAGAAGATTGAACGCAAGGCCAAAGAATATGGCGTAACTCCTATTCAATATGTTGACAAAATCGTCGCCGGCTTTAAAAATTTATGGGAGAAGCTTAACATATCTCATGACGATTTTATCCGCACCACTGAAACACGTCACCGGGAAGTAGTGCAAAGCATTTTTCAAAAGATTTTTGATCAAGGTGATATTTACAAAGCTGCTTATGAAGGTTGGTATTGTACTCCTTGCGAGACATTTTGGCTGGAGGCCAAGCTGGAGAATGGAAATTGCCCTGACTGCGGCCGTCCGGTAGAACTCCTCAAAGAAGAGAGCTATTTCTTTAAGCTGTCTAAATACCAGGATCGCCTATTGCAATATATTGAGCAAAATCCCGAGTTTATTCAACCTACTTCGCGGCGTAATGAGATGATCAATTTCATCAAAGGCGGACTGGAAGACCTTTGTGTATCACGAACTACTTTTGACTGGGGTATTCCCGTACCTTTTGATACCAAACATGTCGTCTATGTATGGTTTGATGCTCTGACTAACTATATTACCGCTGCCGGGTATCTTCATGACCGCGATAAATTTGCCAAATTCTGGCCTGCCGATATTCATCTGGTGGGTAAAGAAATTGTTCGTTTCCATTCCATTATCTGGCCAATTATTCTCATGGCCCTTGGTGTAGAATTGCCTAAAATGGTGTATGGCCATGGGTGGCTGGTAGTAGAAGGGGATAAAATGTCCAAATCCAAAGGTAATGTGATTGACCCGGTAGCACTTATTGATGAATTCGGTGCTGACGCTATCCGATACTTCTTATTAAAGGAAATAACTTTGGGTCAAGATGGCAACTTCTCCCGTGATGCCTTAATCAACCGCATTAATGCCGACTTAGCCAATGATTTGGGAAATTTGCTTCATCGCACCTTGAGTATGATCGGACGCTTTAACGGCGGCATTATTCATGCTGCTGGGGAAAAAGAGGCTTTAGACAATGAACTGGCTCAACTGGCTCACAATACAGCAGCTAATTTTGAAAAACATATGGAGAATATGGAAATCAATGCAGCATTGAAAGAAATATGGGTGCTGGTCAGCCGCAGTAATAAATATATTGATGAAACTGCTCCCTGGACACTGGCAAAAGATCCGGCTAAACGGGCTCGCCTTGATACCGTTATGTACAATTTGGTAGAAGTATTACGCATTGTTACCATTCTGATTTCTCCCTTTATGCCTACAACAGCACCGAAAATTTGGGCTCAGCTGGGTATTGAAACAGCCTTTGCGGATGTGCGGCTTCACGATGCCCAAAGCTGGGGAATGCTGCCTGCCGGCACGAAAGTTGCCAAGCCCGAACCCATCTTCCCTCGTATTGAGGAAAAAGTAGAACTAGAAGAACAGCCTGCAGCCTCTCCCGCCGTTAAAACACCATCTGCACCGGCTGCTGTAATTGAAACTGACAGTCAGGAAATAACAATTGATGAATTTGGTAAAATGGATTTACGGGTTGCAAAAGTACTGACATGTGAGAAAGTGAAAGGCGCCGATAAACTGCTGCAGTTTACTGTTGACCTTGGAACTGAAGAACGCACCGTTGTGTCCGGTATTGCCAAGTATTATAAACCGGAAGACTTAGTTGGCCGCAATGTGGTAATGGTAGCCAACTTGAAACCGGCTAAAATTCGCGGTATTGAATCGCGTGGTATGTTACTTTCGGCTTCGTGCGAAGATAAACTAATTTTAGTGGATGCACCGGATATGCCAGCCGGCAGCCGCGTGAAGTAAGTACCGGCAGACTGTGAATGGTTGTGTCACTGGATTCCCCGTGACAGGGGTAATGGAGGAATTACAATGTTATTTGACTCTCATGCGCATATCGATGACAGCCGGTTTGATTCAGACCAGGCTGAGACTATTGAGCGGGCTAGAGAGAACGGTGTCACCGGCATCATTAATATTGGTGCTGATATGGCTTCGTCGGCCCGGTCGGTAGCACTGGCAAAGGCCTATCAGGGAATATATGCAGCAGTGGGCATTCACCCTCATGATGCCAAATCCGTCGCTGAAGCCGATTATGATCAACTGGCTGAGTGGGTAAATAAAGAGGCAAAGGTCGTGGCCATTGGCGAGATTGGTCTGGACTATTATTACGATTTGTCACCTCGCGACGTTCAGCAGACTGTCTTTATCCGTCATATTGATTTGGCCCGGCAACTGGGTAAGCCGATCATTATTCATGACCGCGATGCTCATGGTGATGTGATGAGTATAGTGAAAAAAGAGGCAAAAGGTGTCATTGGTGTTTTTCACTGTTACTCAGGCAGCCTGGAAATGGCCAAAGAAGTAATTAAGCTGGGCTTTTATGTGTCTTTTGCCGGTCCTGTTACATTTGCCAAATCGGCAAAGCTAAAAGAAATTGCTGCTGCTGTTCCGTTGGAGCGGTTACTGGTGGAAACCGATTCTCCCTACCTTACACCGCATCCCTACCGTGGTCGCCGTAATGAGCCGGCTCATGTTCGTCTGGTAGCTGAAGAAGTAGCCCGGCTGCGAGGTCTTTCACTTGAGGCTGTTGCCGAAGCAACTACCAATAATGTTAAGCAGCTTTTTAGCATTTCCTAGAATCTAGCAAAGCTCCCCGGTAATTTACCGGGGAGCTTTTTATTTTCCTTGCGATAAACGGTGGGCATAATTAAGTTAGTCATTTCAAACACTAGTAGTGTTTTGATCATCTGGTTGATGGGAGGATCACCATGTATCGCAAAGAGTGTGTAGCTATGCTGTTAGCCGGCGGACAAGGCAGCAGGCTCAGTGGCTTGACTAGCCGGATGGCTAAGCCGGCAGTACCATTTGGTGCCAAATACCGCATCATTGACTTCACGCTAAGTAACTGTTACAACTCCGGTATTGATACGGTAGGTGTACTGACTCAATACCGTCCCCTTGAGCTCAATAGCCATCTGGGAGCTGGCGGTGCATGGAATATGGACTGCAGATTTGGCGGTTTGCATGTTCTGGGGCCTTATATGAAAGAAGACGGCGGCGAATGGTACAGCGGAACTGCTGATGCGATCTACCAAAACATTGACTTTCTGGAGCGCTATAATCCCCGCTTTGTGCTGGTTTTATCAGGCGATCACATTTATAAAATGAATTATTCACTGATGGTGGACTATCACAAAGCCGTACAGGCAGCAGTGACGATTGGCGTAGTTGAAGTGCCCTGGGCAGAGACCGGCCGCTTCGGAATTATTACTACGCAGCAGAATGGGCGAATTGTGGGATTTGTGGAGAAACCGGATCAGCCCGCAAATAATCAGGCATCAATGGGAATTTATCTATTTGACTGCCAGACTTTGTTAACTTATCTCAAACGGGATATCCAGTCAGTACAATCCAGCCACGACTTTGGCCGAGATGTTATACCGGCAATGCTAGCTGATAAAATATCGCTCTATGCCTATCCTTTTCGTGGCTATTGGCGTGATGTAGGAACGATAAACAGCTATTGGCAAGCCAGCATGGACCTGCTCAATGGTGATACGGGGCTGAATCTTTATGATCCGTCCTGGCCTGTCTATTCGGCTGATGGAACAGGTCCACCTCATTATATTGGCAGCAACGGAGAAGTGGACGGGTCGTTACTGGGAGAAGGTTGTCAGGTATATGGCAAGGTAGAGAACTGCGTTCTTTCGGCTAATGTTTTTATTGGTGAAGGTACTATTGTGCGCAATTCCGTGTTGTTGCCCAATGCCCGGGTAGAGGAAGGGGCAGTAGTAGAGCGGGCTATTATCGGCCATGCTTCGGTGGTCAAAGTTGGGAGTCTGAGGGGGAATGACGACGAAGTAGCGCTGGTAGCCGATAATGTTGTCTTTCAATCATGAGTAATCTGCGAAAGGAGTGGCCCTTTGAGTGACGGCATAATAGGTCTTATTAGCACAAGAGCGCATGATGATTGTCTGCAAGGTCTTACAGAGCAGCGCCCGTTAGCAGCCGTGCCTTTTTGTGGAAGATACCGGTTAATCGACTTTATATTATCGGGTATGGTAAATGCAGGTATAACCAATATTGGCGTTTTATTGCAGAATAAACACCGGCCGTTGCTTGATTATCTGCAATCCGGTAAAGCCTGGGATTTAAGTCGTAAAAGGGATGGATTAGTACTGCTGCCACCAGCTTATCAGTTGGCTAACCAAGGCCTGGCAGGTGATCTTTATACAATATATCACAATAAAGATTTTTTGCACAAAAGTCAGCACCGTTATGTGGCAATTGCCGGTACGGGTGTGATTTGTCAGTTAGATTTCCGCCAGGCCCTAGCCTTTCATCAGCAGAAGAGAGCTCAAATTACCGTTTGTACCGCCCAGTCATACAATCAGGCAGCCTACTGCTGTCAGCAAGAAAAGCTGATGGTAGATCAAGCGGGACAAGTGACCGCAATTATCAGGGATGAAGAAGGCGTTCACGGTCTCGACATTGCGATTTTGGAGCGAAATTTATTTATAGAGCTGGTTGATTCAGCAATGGAATGTGGCGGCCAGGATTTTTTCCGGGATTGTATTTTACCCAATCTTAATAACTATCACGTATTTGCTTATGAACACGGTGGGTATGCTGCCCGTATTGATTGCTTATCGGCCTTTTACCGTCATAATATGGATCTGCTTAAGCGGGATACATGGCAGCAATTATTTGCTCAGCCCGAACTAATTTATACCAAGGGAAAGGATGAACCGCCGGCACATTATTTGCCCGGCGCCCGTGTTAATCATTCTTTGGTGGCAGGTGGCTGTGTGGTAGGCGGTACAGTTGAAAATAGCATTCTCTTTCGGGGAGTCCATATTCAACCGGGTGCCAGTGTGCGTAACAGTATTCTCATGAACCGTACAGTGGTTGAACAAGGGGCGATAATAGATACGGTCATCTGTGATAAGGAAGCGCGTATTACAGCAGGAAAAGTGTTAATAGGAACCCCGGAAGCGCCAGCTGTGGTTAGGAAAGGAATTGTGATGTGATTTGAAGACAGTTTTGTTTGCCGCCGCCGAAGCAGCTCCTTTTGCTAAGACCGGTGGATTGGGTGAAGTAATCGGTTCGTTGCCCCGGGAGCTGCGTCAGCAAGGCGTGGATGCCAGGGTAATTCTTCCCAGATATGGCGACATTGCAGAGGGATTTCAGCAGGATATGCAGGCGGTGGCTGAACTAAAGGTGCAAGTTGGCTGGAGAAATCAATCTTGTAAGATAACGTATCTGGAATTTGACGGTGTACCCTTTTATTTTGTAGATAATGACTATTATTTTGGACGCTCCGGTGTATACGGCCATAACGATGATGGCGAGCGATTTTCCTTTTTCTGCCGGTCTGTACTGGAAGCGCTGCCGAAAATTAATTTTAAGCCAGAACTTATTCATTGTTATGATTGGCATACTGCAATGATTTGTGCACTGCTTCGGACCCATTATCAGAGCAACTCTTTTTATGCCCGGATCCGGACGTTGTTTACTATTCACAATCTTAAATACCAAGGTGTTTTTGCTAAGGAACGGCTACAAGACTGGCTTGGTTTGGATTGGGAGTATTTTACTCCTGACAGTCTGGAATTCTACGGGCAAGTGAATTATATGAAGGGTGGGCTTATTTATTCTGATGCCATAAGTACGGTAAGTCCTACTTATGCAGGAGAGATACAGCAGGCTTTTTTCGGCGAAAATCTGGAAGGCGTTTTGCAGCAGCGTTCGTCTGATTTGATTGGAATTACCCACGGCATTGACGACAAAAGCTATAATCCTGCCAGTGATACGGTATTACCGGTAAATTATGATTATCATACCTGGCAAAAGAAACGGCAGAATAAAGAAAAATTGCAAGAAGAGCTTGGTATGACGGTGGCAGGAGAGCAGCTTATGGTTGCTATGGTAACAAGGATGGACGGCCATAAAGGACTGGATTTGGTAGCTTGCGTCCTATATGAATTGCTGACGCTGGATGTGCAAGTGGTTATATTGGGAACGGGAGAAAAGCAATATGAGCATATGTTTCAAATTGCGGCGTGGCTGTATCCCGATAAAATAGCTGTCCGGATTGGCTTTGATGAAGTACTGGCCCGTCGTATTTATAGCGCTGCTGATTTATTGCTTATGCCGTCGCTCTATGAACCTTGCGGTTTATCGCAAATGATTGCCATGAGATATGGTTGTTTGCCGGTAGTCAGGGAGACGGGCGGACTTAAGGAAATCGTAATTCCTTATAATCAGTACACTGGAGAAGGTAATGGCTTTAGTTTTACCAATTACAATGCCCACGATATGCTATTCACCATCCGGCAAGCAGTGGAGCTCTATCAGCAAGATCAGGAAACCTGGGGAAAGTTAGTGGTCAATGCTATGACTGCTGACAACAGTCTGGATGATACCGTCAGCCGGTATATCGAACTGTATCAGCACCTGGCACCGGAAGGAGGCCGCTTATGGATATAGAAAAAGGGGATTTTCAACAGAACTTTATTGAAAAAATACGGACTCTCCACGGACGGGATTTAGCTGATACTACCGGGCGGGAACAATTCCTTGCTTTAGCTTTGGCGATACGCGAATATACGGGCAGTAAATGGGCAGTTGCCGGACAACCTGCCGGCAGCGACCAAAAGCAGGTCTGGTATTTTTCCATTGAGTTTTTACCAGGCCGATTACTAAAAAGCTATTTGCTTAATCTGGGTATTTACGAGCTTTGCAACCAGGCTTTGGCTGAATTAGGTATTGAACTTAAGGCGCTTGAAGACGAGGAAGAAGATGCCGGTACCGGTAATGGCGGCTTAGGAAGACTGGCAGCGTGTTATTTAGATTCTATGGCTGCTCTGGGGTTTGGTGGACATGGCTGCGGCTTGCGGTATCGCTATGGATTGTTTGAACAAAGGTTGCAAGAGGGTTATCAAAAGGAGTTTCCTGATAACTGGCTGAAGGAAGGGTATTACATCTGGGAGACTCGTCGTCCTGATGAAGCAGTTGTAGTTCGCTATGGTACCGGTGAGGTAGTCAGAGCCGTTCCATACGATATCCCAATTACCGGTTACCATAACGATACTGTTAATACCTTACGGTTATGGAGCACCGAACCAGTGGATCTTCATAGCTGTGACTTTGCCGGAGGAGATTGTCGTGAAGCTATTGAATACAAACGGTGTCTGGAATCTATTACCGATAGTTTATATCCCGATGACTCAACTACGGAGGGCAAAGCGTTACGGTTGAAACAGCAATACCTGCTGGTATCAGCTGGATTGCAAAGTATTATACGGGACCATTTGCGTTATAACAGCCTGGAATCATTGCCGGAAAAAGTGGCTATTCATATTAATGATACTCATCCTGCATTAGCTATTCCTGAATTAATGCGCCTTTTGCTAGATGAGTACCAGCGGGACTGGCAAGCAGCATGGGATATTACAACGGCTACTATATCCTATACCAACCACACAATTTTACCGGAAGCACTGGAAACATGGCCGGTAGAATTGTTTCAAGGCTTGTTGCCGCGCATTTATGCTATCGTGAATGAAATTAACGAACGCTTTTGCCGCAGCCTGTGGCTGCGTTATCCTGGTAACTGGAACCATATTGCCCAAATGGCAGTCATCGCCGATAGCCGGGTGAGGATGGCTCATCTTGCTATTGTTGGCAGTCATAGCGTAAATGGTGTGGCAAAACTGCACACCGATATTCTCAAACACCAGGTTATGGCTAATTTCTACCACTACACACCGGATAAATTTAATAATAAGACAAATGGTGTTACCCACCGGCGCTGGCTGATGGCTGCTAATCCCAAGCTGGAAAGACTGTTATCAGAAACCATCGGGGTCCGTTGGATTGATAATCCCGATCGTTTGCAGGATTTGCTCAAGTTTAGCAAAGATGCTGCCTTCCAGGAGAAATTGGCTGTTGTTAAACAAGCCAATAAGCAGCAACTGGCAAATTTCATCTTTCGTAAGTATGGTTGGAAGCTAGATGATCATTCCATTTTTGATATGCATGTCAAGCGTATTCATGCTTACAAACGGCAATCTTTGAATGCACTGCATATTCTGGATTTGTATAATCGTCTTCGCGAAAATCCGTCGCTCGACATACCTGCCCGTACCTATATTTTCGGCGGCAAAGCGGCCAGCAGTTATTATAAAGCAAAAAAAACCATTAAGCTGATTAATACCTTAGCTCAGGTCATCAATAATGATAAAAGCATTAACGATAAGCTGAAGGTTGTGTTTCTGGAAAACTATAATGTATCGCTCGCCGAACTAATCATACCGGCTGCTGACGTGAGTGAGCAAATCCCAACAGCTGGTTTTGAGGCTAGCGGCACAGCGAATATGAAATTTATGATGAATGGTGCGGTAACTCTTGGTACGCTGGATGGTGCAAATATTGAAATAAGCAGTCTGGTGGGCGAAAATAACATTATCACTTTTGGATTGACGGCAGAGGAAGTGCTGCATTATTACCGGCAGGGAGGTTATAATCCCTGGGATGTATACCATAGCGACTACCGGGTAGCAACCGTTATGGAACAGTTGGTAAATGGCTTTCTTCCGGGGCCGCCCGATGAATTCAGTACCCACTATCAGGCCTTTTTGCAAGGAGGCGACTATTATTTTGTACTGAGAGACTTTGCCGCTTATGCTGATGCTCAGCACCGGGTTGGTACTGTTTATCAGGACCGCAGCCGGTGGCTGAGTATGTCGACCTGTAACATTGCTCACTCAGGGTACTTTGCCAGTGACCGCACCTTTGCCGAATATGCCTCCCAAATATGGCAGGTGACTGACAGCCAAGATAAGACAGGCCTTTTTCAAATGAATCGACTAGGCCAGGGAGAGCATGCCGTTTATCAAGTGTAGCTCATAGACAAAGAAGCCGCCGGTTGGGTTAACAACCTGGCGGCTTTTTTCACTATGGAGAAAGGAGAAAAGTTGTGCGCAACTTGTTCTTTTGTCTTGATACAAAAGAACCAAAAAATCAAGACCTGTACGGAAATAGCCTTGGAAGCAGGCCTCCCTTACGGAAAGGACGGAAACTCGCTGCGCTCAGACAGCCGTCCTTTCTGATCGTAAGGAAGACCTGCTTCCACCCTGCGGGACGGCCATTTCCGTAAGGGTCGTGGGATACGAGAACAAGGAACGGAAAGCTTGACTTCTCTCGTTCCCTCGTTCCTCGTTCTTTTCGGCCCTTCTGGAAAGAGACGGTCCGAAGGATGAAAAAGAGTCAGCTTACGTTAAGAAATCCATTTGTTTGAGCGCAGCGAGTTTAATGGATTTTAGTAAGCTGACTCTTTTTCAAGTCACTTGGAAGACAGGCCTAGCATTTTTTGTACTTTTGTTGCGATGACAAAAGTACAAACCGGGCTTTTCCTTTGTTTCTGTTAAGCCTTACTGTTCAAGGCTTGAACGACCTCTTAGCGTTTTTAATCAATAGACAAGTCCATTGCAAATTCCTTCTTAAACCATTTGCGATGTTTTTCTACGGCCTTGCGTTCTATATTGACTTCATCCTCAGTGAGTAGCACCAGCCGGGCCCGCTTGTCCTGGACTGACGCTTCTATTTTGGGAATGAGCTGCATCTGGGTGGTATCAAGACATTCGGCCAGTCCTAAAAACAGAGCAAGCTTGCGTGCCGTATCCCAGTCATTTACGTCCAGAAATTCCGTATACAGGCGGTTGCGGGTGAATTTGGCCGACGGGCCGTTGTGCCAGCCGGCGATGATTGCGCACAGCATTTGTTCCCGGTGAGTAAGGCCGAAGAGACGGGCGTTTTCTACTAAATAGGAACTGTGACGGGGATGGTCATAATAATTAATGGTAATACCAATGTCATGCAGTAGAGCCGCTACCTGGAGCAGCAGCTTTTCCCGTTCGCCATAGTTATGCAATTGCTGCCAGCCTTCAAACATGGCAATAGCCAAATTGGATACATGTTCGGCATGATGGACATCACCTTTATAAAACATCAGCATGTTACGGGCGCTGTGAATTAAAATATCGGGAATAGTTTCTTCCTGATGCTGCGATTGACGATAATATTTAAAGAACAACCCTTCCCGCAAACCGCAGCCGCTGGCAATGAGCTGTGTTCCTCGCGTTACGGATAACAGGCATTTTATAATTGTCGAACCGGCTACAATGATATCTGCCCGTTCACTTGAAAGGCCGGGGATTTTGCGTCGTTGGTCAGCCGTTTTTTCTACCAGCGAGCGCCATAATTCCGAGAAAGAAAGGGGACCTACCTTATAATTATGTACTTTGGAAAATGGGTAATTTCGTACCCGTTGATCCATTTTAGCGATGTTGCGCATTGTTCCGCCAATGCCGATAAGTGGTATATTGAGCCTGTCCAGCCAGGGTACTTGTTCCAGTTGACGCATAATGAAATTATATAAATCGGTTAACTGAGCTTCACTGACTTTGTTTTGCGTACCAAAGCGTTCGGTCATGGTAACTGCACCAAAGGGCATACTGATTAATTGTTCAATTTTTCGGTCTCGAACCAGGGTGAGCTCGGTGCTGCCGCCGCCTAGATCAAAAATAAGGGCATCAGGCACATCTAATGTATTAAGCACCCCAATGTATCCTAAGCGGGCTTCTTCTTCACCGCTGATTACCTGCAGAGGAATGCTGGTGTGACGGTGAACCATACGCAAAAAGTCTGTTCCATTCTCTGAGCTGCGAACTGCGGCGGTTGTGACGGCAAGTATTTTATTAACCTCAAATAGTTCACACATATGAGTAAACATACGCAAGGTTACGATAGCTCGGTTCATCGCTGCCTGGTCCAGGCGATTGCTGTCGCTCATGCCTTCACTTAAGCGGATAGCTTCTTTTTGATGATAAACTAAATTATAGGAACCATTATGATAAATATGCATAACAATTAACCGGGCTGAGTTAGAACCTAGATCAATAATCGCGACTCGTTCCGTCATTCAATGCACCTCGTATTAAAATGAACTCATCAAGTATTATATTTCGCCACATTTTAAAAAAACCTTTTTAACGAATAATTACATTTTTTACATAAACTTAACAAAACATATCAACAAGTAACAGGGAATTTTCTGTTTTTCTGTCGAAATATACTATAGATTACTAACCTATCCGACCGGAGGTGATTTCATGCGCAAAGCAGATAATCCCGAAATATTTGGCGCTATCCATTTAGGATCAGAGCAGGCAGGTATTCAAATTGTCCAGTATAAGACGCTGACTGATGTCAACGTGGTAGATAAGGCCTTCCGGGAAGTGACTTTAGGAGAAGAAATATTTAAAACCGGTAAAATTAGTTTTGGTACGCTTAATGACATCTGTGATTTATTAAAAGGCTATCGTCGCATGCTGTGCGAGTATGGTGTACGTGACTACCGATTGTTTGCTACTACTGCTGTCCGGGAGGCTCGCAATCAGCGCTATATTGTAGATCAAATTCGAGTAAAAACAGGGTTTAACGTGGAAGTTGTCGATATGCCTCAAGAAATTTTTTATAAATATTATGCACTCTTTAAGACACTGCAAGAGCAGAATTTGGTAGAAAGAAAAGATGCTATCCTTTTTGTGGATATCTCATCAGGCGGTTTGGGATTTACCCTGTACAAAGGCGGCTGTATTCATTATCAGCAGAATATTCATATTGGCGCATTGCGCATTAAAGAAAGCTTTGATAAAAATCAGCGTGAGTCAGTCCAGTTTCCGCAAGCGCTGGCTGAATATATCTTTAGTACTATTGCGCCGGTGAAAGAAGAACTTGGCCGTCATAAAATTAAATATCTCGTATTGGCTGGCAATGAAACTAAGCTGGTTTTGAAAATATTGGGCCGTACCGGGAATGATAAGCTGACATTTATTGAGCCACAGGAATTTACCGCTTGTGCTGAAGAACTGCGTTTTTTCAACATTCCTCATCTGATGACTGCCTATGATTTTAATGAGCACCGGGCAGAGATTGTTTTGCCCACTCTTATCTTATACCAGCAAATTTTATCACTTACCGAAGCAGGCCAGATTGTTGTTCCCAATACAACTTTTATTGACGGCGTGACACTGCATCATGTAGCGGAAAAGACGCAAGATAGCTTTGTTGACGTAGTTGAGGAGCAAATCATAAGTCTGGCTCACACGTTAGGTAAAAAATATGCTTTTGATGTCGATCATGCCGTTATAGTAAGCGATGTGGCATTAAACATATTTGACAGCATGACAAAAGCCCATGGACTAGGCAAGAGGGAGCGATTCCTGCTTAAGATAGCAGGGATTTTACACGATATCGGCAAATTTGTTAGTTTAAGGCGCCATTATTTTTATTCTTACCGGTTAATAGTATCTTCCGACATATTCGGTTTTTCTGATGAAGAAAAGCATATTATGGCAAATGTGGCTTATTATCATTCCAAAGGAACGCCAAGTGATGCAGATATTAATTTTCAAGTCCTGCCGGAGCAGCACAAAACAATTGTCTCCAAACTGGTGGCCATGATGCGATTGGCTGATGCAATTGACCGTAGCCACCGGCAGAAAATTACGGAATGTACCGTTAACCTTAAAGGAGATGAATTGATCATTTCTTACACCAGTTTAGAAGATACTTCACTGGAGGAGTGGACTTTTGACGATAAGGCCGATTTTTTCGAAGAGGTTTTTGGTATTCGGGCCCTATTGAAAAGACAGGGTAGGTGATAAAGATGTTTGACCAGCACGAGTTTTTTCTAAACCGTGAGTTGAGTTGGCTTAAATTTAATAGCCGGGTACTGCAAGAAGCAGATGATAAAAACAAACCGCTTTTAGACCGACTGCGATTTATTGGAATTGTCAGTTCCAACCTGGATGAATTCTTTATGATCCGTGTTGCAGGTCTGAAACATCAGAAAGAAAGCGGCATTAATAAAACGGATAATTCGGGGCTGACAGTAATCGAACAACTGGACCGAATTGCAGGATTCAGCCACCAGCAAGTACAGGTTCAATACCGGTATCTTAAGAGAATTTTATCTTTGTTGGAAGAACAGGATATTCAATTCTGTGACATACACGATTTAACAGACAAAAACCGCGAATGGCTGTATGATTATTTTTTGAATACTGTCTATCCGGTTACAACTCCCATGGCGGTAGATGCCAGTCATCCCTTTCCGTTCTTAGCCAGCCGGGGGCTCAATCTGGCGGTGCTGTTAGAAAAGGAAAAAGGGGAAATGAAAACAGCTGTTGTTCCTGTTCCGACAGTATTGCCGCGCATTGTGGAGATACCCGGCCAAGGGGCCAAGAAATGTTTTGTATTCTTAGAAACCATTATCCAGGAATATTGCCACCATTTATTTCATGGCTATCGTATAAAAGAGGTGGCGCCTTTTCGTATTACGCGCAATGCCGACTTATCCATTGCTGAAGAAGAAGCGGTAGATTTGCTGGCCGAGGTTGAAAAATCACTGCAGCAGCGGCGTAAGGGCCAGCCGGTACGGTTGGAAATAGGAAAAAGAGCGAATAGGGCCATAAAAGACTTTGTTGTAGGAGCACTAAAGTTAGAGGAACAGGATATATATGAAATAAATGGACCTCTTGATAGTTCGGTATTTCTAAAATTTGCTGATTTGCCAGGGTATGACCAATTGCGATACCAGCCGATTACTCCGCAGATTTCTGCAGACCTGCTCGATTGTGAGGAACTGTTTGCCGCCATCCGGGAGAAGGATGTTCTCTTGCACCATCCCTATGAATCTTTTGAGCCGGTAGTCAACTTTGTATTGCAAGGGGCAACTGATCCCAAAGTATTGGCTATAAAACAGACGCTGTATCGCGTGGGCGGCAATTCAGCGATTGTTCGTGCATTGGCAGAAGCAGCGCAAAACGGTAAACAAGTCACGGTGTTAGTGGAGTTAAAAGCACGTTTTGATGAAGAGAATAATATACTCTGGGCTCGTCGTCTGGAGGAAGCCGGCTGTCACGTGATTTACGGTCTAGTAGGGCTTAAAACCCATGCCAAATGTACCTTAGTGGTGCGTCGCGAAAGCTATGGCATTAAGCGGTATGTACATGTTGGTACAGGCAATTATAATGACTTTACTGCTAAAACGTATACCGACATCGGATTATTTACGGCTAATGATCAGATTGGCGCTGATGCCTCAGCTTTTTTCAATCTGCTGTCTGGTTATTCCGACCCGCCCATTTGGAACAAATTTATTGTTGCTCCCCTTGGATTACGGGAAAAGCTAATTCAACTGATTGATCAGGAGATTCAGGGAGCGGAGAATGGTCGCCCAGCTTATATTATTGCCAAAATGAACTCACTTTTAGATCGGGAAATTATTATTAAGCTCTATGAAGCATCAACAAAAGGTGTAAAAATAGATTTAATCATTCGCGGTATTTGTGTACTCAGGCCAGGCCTGCCGGGGGTGAGCGAAAATATTACGGTACGCAGTGTTGTTGGGCGCTTTTTGGAACACAGCCGGATATTTTATTTTGCCAATGGCGGAGACTATAGTATATTTCTGTCCAGTGCTGATTGGATGCCCCGTAATCTGAATGAACGGGTAGAGCTGATGGTGCCGGTACGGGACGATGACCATAAGGAACGTATCAAAGCAATACTGGCGTTAATCCTTAATGATAATCAGAAAGCTCACATCATGAAAAGTGACGGGTCCTACCGCAAGGCGGAAAGGCGCTCTAAAGCGATCAACAGTCAGGAGAAACTCTATGAGATGGCAGTGGCAGCAAACAAGGTTGAGGAGTTGACGATTGAACAGCGTTTGAAACCCAGCTATCGCCACTGAGAAGCTCTTTTTCCATTAACTAGAGCATTCTAACCTCCTTTGGTTAATCAAGCTGGGGCTGGTTAAATATAACAAAAGGAATAATTTGTAAAGTGGCGAATATCCTATCTGTATGGGGTATTTGCCGTTTTGTATAAACAACGCTTTTGTTGGACATACTAGCCTTCACTAGGGATAACTTACCAAATTTGACAATGTCCTGCCATATATGGTATAATCCTAAAGCTTGAAAGGGGGGACCACATGAGTGATGACAAATCGAGACGGCGAGGCCGCTTAAGCGTCGTTATTGCCGTACTAGTTGTCGTGTCACTGGTGGCATCCGGCTTTGTTTGGGCCCACAAAAAAGTACACATTATCGCAGATGGACGCAATTTAGACATACGAACTCTACATAGTAAACCTGAAGACGTGTTGGCTCAAGCGGGAATTCAAATG
>Ga0366767_1005_pt1 | contig 20236 bp, 21 predicted proteins | sample TotcelHN113001N5_FD_207062 | JGI IMG/M metagenome (GOLD analysis project Ga0366767, IMG submission 207062) | Enriched cells from coal bed in the Powder River Basin, Montana, United States - Total cells N11 rep1 HSBNCT.N11.300.1.N5 ...
TGTATTCTCTTGCCAAATTGCGCAGTTTTACCACCGAAAGCGACTGCAGGACATTCACGCTTTTTTCAAGACCGAACTCCCCTATGAAAGCATCAATCCCCTCTTTATGGAGTTCTTTCAATATTATTTGCGAAAAGTCGGTTCTTTCTTTTGTAGTCTTGACCGGTTCTGTCCCTGCTGCTATCGTATCCGGGTTGGGCAAGGAACCATCTATGCTCAGTATTTGATCAGCGTCCGGAAGAAAGCTTGGCTTCTCCTGTTGTGTTACAGGATTTTCTTGCTCTTCAGCAGGCTTCACCCTTACGGCCACTATGCTTTCAATATCAGAATGAGGTCTCGGGATGACGTGTTGAGAAATCAATAACAAATGATCAATTTTTTCAACCGCCGCCCGGCCTGCTTCTACGGCAGCTTTAACAGCTCCCACATCACCGGTTACAGCAATTGTCACGAGACCGCCACCTACAGAGGTTCTCCCTACAAGTTCCACTTGTGCCGTCTTTAGCATGACGTCGGCACATTCAATAGCAGCAAGAAGTCCCCGTGTCTCAATTAGTCCAAGAGCCTGCATAACTTACCCTCCTATTGCTTAGCCATAAGATCAGCCCAGTCTGCCGGGTAGGTTACGTAAAAGAGTTTGACATATTCGGAGGAACTCCAGGTTACTTTGGAGCCTTTGGGTACGAAGAGGACATCTCCCTGGCAGGCATGATAAGTCTCACCATTGATGGTGATGGACAGGCTGCCTTCGAGAATAATATCAATCTCTTCATAGCACAGTTCCCACTCAAAACTGGATTTTTCAATTGTCAAGAAGCCTGCACTCATTTGGGAATCATCTTTACTGACGACTTCACGGTAAGCTACATTCGTACCGGGGTCCCCCGTGTCAAAGGGCTCGAGTTTTACCGTCCTGGCCCGCACAATTTTCAGTCCGCTTTTCAGGTCCCAGTCGGCAAGAAAGGGTACTTCCGGAGATGAAACAGGGGAATTACTCAGCAAGCCATTGGCCAGTACCGCTTTTACAATTTGATAGACCATATCTCTGTCAATCTCTTTTTCCTGGTTAGCCGTCCGCTTTAGGCCACTCTCTTTACTGTTGTGACTGCCTGCAGCAGCTGAGTCGACTGTAAATTTCACCCCCAGTTCCTTGGCTGTATCTTTGGCTGCCGGTGTAATGATGGTGGTTAGGTCTACGGAAAGTGTTTTTTGTCCCTTTTCTGCTACTGCTTTTACCTCGCTTGCACTAACTAGTTTTTTCAAGGGTAGCACCTCCTTTACTTTAAAATTGTGTGTGACGGTACTATTAAAACAGCGCTGTCCATAATTTGGCGGCCGGAGCAGGAATTACTTCTATATCTACCAATAGACCTCTTTCGAGGACGATAGCTTTCCCTGCTTCAATACCTGCTTCTACAGCGGCAACATCACCGGTGAAGGTGAAATACGCTTTGCCACCCAGCCCACTTCCCAAGCGAAGCTCCAGCGCCTGTATGTCCGCAGCTTTTAGTGCCGCATCGGCTGCAATAATCATGGATGCCAGTGAAAAGGCTTCCATAATGCCTAAAGCCCCGGTTCCGTCAGGCATGGTGGTAGCCGTAATGGCCGGAAAAATGGCCTCATGGACATTGGGGAGAATAAAGCTGTCTACCAGATATTCTCCTGCTGCTTCTATGCCTAAGCTGATGGAGCTCTCTACGGCGGCAACGTCTCCCTGGATAATGGCGATGTATTTTCCAGGACAGACGGGGGTTGCACTAACCACTTCCACGTAGGCTGTTTTAAGCATCAGGTCTGTTGCATAGATTCCTCTTGCAATACTCGTAAGCTCAAGCATGCCTATTGCCTTATACATAGGAACCCACCTTTATCAGAATAGAATCATTCGTGTTCTCCATAACAGTTCCGGCAAAGCTGGCGTGAACGTCAGCCCCAAGACTGTTGTCCGGAATTTTCCCAATCAATTGGCCGGCTTTCACCTGTTCACCGATGGCGACGACAGGTACTGCCGGTACTCCAATATGCTGCCTTAGAGCGATCCGGATGGTTTCAGGCCTAAAGTCGACCAGGGTCATAGGAGCCGGTCTGTCGAAAGCAGTTAAGCCGATTCTGGAGATGAGACGTTTGGTTGGAATCAGGCGATATTCTCTGGCCTGCCTCGGTTGGAATTCCAGCTGTGTCGGCTGATATTTAATACCTTGTTCTGCCAGCTTTTGCTTATAAAGCATATTGACTGCCTTCGGATGGAGATTAGCCGGACAGGAGAATAATTCGCAGGCATTGCACTCACAACATAGTTGTGCTATTTGCTGTTCTTTCACGTCCCCCAGATTATAACTCAAAGCACGCATGACTCGGTGGGGCTGCATATTGTGTCCCAGGAGATAACGGGGACACAGGTCGGTACACATACGGCATTGTTCACAGGCAGTTTTTCCTATTACTCTTGCTTGATCCAAACTCACCGATTTCTTACGGATAAGAAAGTGATTTTTTTTGAGCAGTACATACCCTTTGTTTTTTTTGGTAACATACCCATCTACATTTTTCATGAGAAAGCCCATCATGGGGCCACCGTCGATAACGGCATAATCATCTATATTTTCCACTCCGCTTTGTCTGAGTACATCCCGGATGGCTACACCCACAGGTACTTTGACGGTCATGGGTTTGGGAATATCACCGGCGATAGTGATGTACGTTTCCGTGACAGGGTTCCCGTTCATAGCATTAGCTATATTCAGTGCAGTTTCCGCATTGATGACCACACACCCCACTTTCAGGGGAATGGATACTTCCGGGACAATTCTTTGGGTCAGTTCGTGAACTAAAACCTGTTCATCACCAGCAGGATAGATATCCCTAAGTTCCATAACCTCCATGTAATGGGAAAGTTGCAGTGAGGCAATTCTTTCGCGCATAAGGGCAATGACTGCTTTGTGTTTGCCCTTGATACCCAGAATGGCTTTACGGGCTTCAATATATCTTCCCGCTGCTGCCAGTCCTCTGATGATTTGATCAGGAAACTGCTCCAGCAGTAGCTGATCCACTCTAAGCAGCGGTTCGCATTCGGCTCCATTAAGCAATATATACTCCGCTTTAGAAGTCAGTTTGACGTGAGTTGGAAATCCGGCTCCTCCCGCCCCAATAATCCCTGCATCTTTGATTATGTTCAGTAGATCCATGTTTTTCCACCTCCAGTTCTCTTAAAATAGGCAGTCCTCGTCAATAATTCCTATAATGACGGCATCAACCGGTACATTGTCCCGGTCCAGCATTTTCCGGGATGAACTGCCGGTACAGACAAGTACCCGTTCGCCAATGCCGGCACCGATCGTGTCAGCAGCAATCATGAGACGGCCGGCATCAATACCGCCGAGTACTTCCACCAGCATGAATTTCAGCCCTATGAGAGAATCGGCCTTTCTTGTTGACCAAATGTTATCAATTACCTTTGCGGCTATCATAAGGTCTCACCTTTTTTGGTCTCTTTCAGTTTATATTGTATTTCTTGTATCGCTGCTTCCACCGCTGCCGTATCGCCGAAGACAGCAATCATGATCAAGTTTTGCGGACAATGACCTTTAATGTCTTCCACTACCACCCCGGCCCCCTTTTCGGCAATATCAGCAGCAAAAACCATATCAATCAACCGTCCCTGAACCAAACCTACTGCATCATAGTTCCCGATAGGGGAGGCTATCCCAGAGCTTTTTCGCCTAAAGAGAATATCCAAAGTTCCCTTGGAGGGGGATTTTATAATGCGATACTCCATGTGGTAAGTCACTCCTGTCTAAAGGCTTTCTTTGGTACAGTTAAGGGCAATACCTAAAGGTGTTACAAACATCGGGTTTTGCGGTTTATAAGTAGGAAGTCCGGTTTGTTGGGCAATAATAGCTTCAATTCCGTCCAAACAACAGGTTCCGCCTACCAGATAAATTTCTTTTACCTGGTATTCACGTATGTGTCGATTGATAATTGATGAGACTTTTTCAATGACCGGCCGTAATACAGGCAGCAGCTCCCTATGGTTTTTAAAGTCCCGCTTATATTGATCGGCCTCGTCAAAACTTAGCTTATACGCACCGGCAATGACAAGGGAAAAGTGAGTGCCCCCTGTAGCTTCATCAGCGACATAACTAACGTTGCCGTCTTTCAAAATGGCAATTCCCGTAGTACCGCCGCCAATATCGACAATCGCACCGTCACTAATCTTAAGTACGGCATTGGCTGCCGTCGGTTCGTCAAGCAGGCTGGTAATTTCAAAACCGGCACCTTGCACCACATGTTTAATCGCTCCCGAATCAAGCGTAAACATTCCCGGCGGAAGCGCTGCTGCCGCATAAGTCAGTTCTGCACCAAGTTTTTGTTCCAGTTCCTGCTTTAGTTCTCTGACTATGCGAATTGCACCGATATAGTCCACTACCATGCCATCTTTGACCACATTGGCAAAACGATAGGCACCGGCAACAGGCTGATAAGTCTCATCAAGCACTGCCAGTACAATATAAGCTGTTCCCAGATCGACACCGGTGTAATAAACAGAGGATTTATGCAACAGAGGTTTAGTGACTACTTTCTCAAAATCACGAACAAGTTGATTGCAATATTGAAAGGCTGAGTTTACCGTTTCCATTTCTGCCCCCCCAGACACTGCCACATCATCATGCAGACTATGTTAATAATCAGGTTGACCGTATCGATTAGTTCTTCCCGTGAACAGACTTGCTGCTCCTCGTTCCAGTAGGTTTCCAAAATGGCTGGTTCGAGTTCCCTGAGAGAGGCGCGCAGGTGATTTAACAGGGTAAGTTCTTTTGCATTCTCCAACCCTACGTGAAATTCACTGATGTCAACGCACTTTTCCAGAGCATCAGAATGGCCTTTGATTTCTTCTTCCGTCCAGCCCCAAAATTGGATTTTTTCCGGAGCTGTCTGCTCCCGTTCAGCCTTTTGCACACTTTGAAAGCATTTGCTTAGTGCCAGAACTTCTTCAGACAAAGCAGCGTCTCCAGAGCGTAAAAGTTCTGCTCCAATAACAAGAAACAGGGATGCTGTGCAGTCCAGTCTTCCACGTAATCTCAGGGTACACCAGCTTTCCCGTCTCTGTACCTGTTTCTGCTTATTGGCGTTTGAGCTCTTGCCGCCGCTACTCCGTTCCTGCGTTAGCGTTACTCTTCTGTCTACAAGAAATTGGCGGGCTCCGGGTGTAAGCTTTGTATCCGTTTCCAGACCATAAGTTGCAAAGGGTTCCGTTTTATATCGATCTCGCAATTCCATTTCAGTAATAAACTTCATTGCTTCACCCGCCCTTCCTGAAAGCTCCCTTTACCAAATTCCCCAGAGACTATCTATAATGAAGAAACTCAACTTTTTTCAGGTGTTTCTTGTTTTCCAAGTAAATAAGCTTTCAAAGCTTCCACACCCGTATTATCTTGTAAACAAATCCGGAAATAGGGTTCACAAATTCCTGTTCTTTTCAGCTGTCCAATACACAAAGCGGCTTTTTCCGGCGCCAAATCAATCTTAGTCACTACTCCAATCACGGGACAAGTAAACAATTTTGCAAAACCGGGCGGATATACTTCAGCGAGTCTGGATTGGTCAACAAGCATGACTACATGGGATGCTGCCTGTGCCGTTGCTATCAGGTATTTATACATGGAAGCATTTTCAATATAAGAGCCCGGTGTATCAATGGTATTTTTTCCGTAAATGACATCCTGGGTCTTTTTTAATGGCCTGACGGCATCATTTAATACATTAGTCAGAGCGGATTTGCCCGATTGGCTGGGTCCGACGACCATAATTCTTTTTTTCATGTCCGTGTAATCCTGGCAGGTGTAAAGCCCAGCAGCTTTTCCAGCGTATTATTAATGGCAATCATGGCTGCTTCGACACTTGCCACATCGCCGGATATTACCAGGGAACCCGTAAAGCGATCAAGAAAACCAATTTCTACGTCAGATGTCTTTGTGGCCATATCGGCTGCTATAATGGCCGTCTCACAGGGAGTGAGGGTTAGAATTCCAATAGCTCCGCTTTCTTCAATTCCCAAACGTTCATAGATGTCTTGTACGGGCGAAGCAATGATGTGAGCCAGCGTGACTTGCTTGCCAGGCACATATTCCTGGATAATACGCTTTTTGTCAAATGTATCGGCTCCACTCATAATAGCCCCCCGTTCGGTGTGTGGTTAATGTCTGATGACTTTGACCTGTAAATCAACCTTTTTGATGAATTTTTCAATTCTTGCCAGTTCTTCTTCGGTAAAGCTCAAATCTTCAGCGAAGGTGTATTGCATGTCCAATTGCTTGTATTTGTTGATGCCCAGTTTATGATAAGGAAGCAAGTCAATGCCCTGAAAATTTTTACAACTTGTAAAGGGTTGTAAAAACTCCAGTGTTCTGCAAATGATGTCTTCACTGTTATTCAAGCTCCTGACGAGGGGCATCCTGACCTTGACAGTAAACCCACGGCGGATAAGCTCCTTCAGGTTGTCCAGAATGCGTTCATTGCGCACCCCCGTTAGCTCATAATGCCGGTCCGAATCAATATGCTTTATATCATAGAGAAATAAATCGGTAAACGGGGCTATCATGAGCAGGGAGTCCAGCTTTGCATAGCCGCAGGTTTCAATGGCTGTGTGGATTCCCATCCGGTTGCATTCCATCAGCAGGCTGGCGGCAAATTCCGGCTGGGCGGTAACTTCCCCTCCGCCAAGCGTGACTCCTCCGCCGGAGCTCAGGTAGAAGAGGGCATCTTGCTGGATGATTTCCAGCACTTCTGAAATGGATACGTCCAAACCGGCAATAGACAGTGCCTGTTTAGGACAGACCGTTTCGCATTTGCGGCAGCCTACACAGTCAATGCTTCTGTTCACTTTATGCCTGAGGCCTTCACCGTTGGCCCATAGCAGTTTGTCTTCCTCCGGGAAAGCGTGTATGCCGGCGGGACAAACGGGAATACAGCTGCCGCAGTTAATGCACAAATCCGCTTTGAACATAACCTGGTATTTTCTTTCCAGGCCTTCGGGATTTGCACACCATTTACATCGCAGGGGGCACCCTTTGAAGAAAATTAATGTTCTTATGCCCGGTCCGTCATAGATGGAATATTTCTGAACATTGAAGATTCTCGCTTTCCGTTCTAAGATGCTAACGATTTCTGTACTCATCATGTAACCTGTCCCTTAGAAACTGCCTGCCGTTACATTATTTTTCCAATTCCAGCTTTTGGGAAGATATTTGTTGAGAAGTCTTTTTCCTTCCCCGTTGATGGAGTAATAAATAACCAATTCTCCCTTGTCATCAAGTGTTACATCATTATCGTCAATGACAAAGTTGGCTTTCATGTCTAAGAGATGCTCTACAAATACTTCTTTTCTAAACTGTTTTTCCGTGCCATATTCAGGTTCCAGCGCCTTCATAATCTCGTCGGCGCTAGTCTTGTCAACGGTAGAAATATAATGAAGCATTCTAAATCGCAGTGGTAATAGCTCAGCCATGATTATGCATTCCCACCTTTATTAAAGAATTCCCGCGGGTTAATTGCTACAAGAGTGGCGCCAATCAGTACGAGGAGGCTGCCAATAGCCAAATTTTGCGTGAGCGACTGGTTCAAGAAGACAACAGACAGGATAACTCCCCACATAACATAAGTCCCGTTAAGCGCCATTCCTTTGGCGACGCCGCATTTACTGTTGGCCGTATACCAGGCAAGATAGGATACCCCTGCCGCCAGACCGGCCATTGCAAAGGTGCCGATTGTTCCGGGCACTGCAACAACCTGAGAAATAACGGTCCAGCCGCCGACAATAGGAAGAATGAAAATAGCGATACACAAACCGGAAGTCAGTTCACGGATATTTATGGCGATTTTCGGGTCAATCATGGACATGCCGAATACGGCCAGAACGGCTTCAGCCCCCCAGCCTAAAGCAGCTAATGATGCAAACATCAGTCCGAGATAAAAGTTCTCGTTGTTCCCACCTTCGGGCGGCACATAAGATATGATGATAGCGCCGATAACAGAGAGAAGCATTCCGGCCCAAACGCGAGGCAGGATATGTTGTTTAAGAAAAATCCGGGAAAGAATTGCACCAACGATGGGATATAAGGCGGTAATAGTTAACGCATAAGCAGGCCCGGCCATCGAAATACCCAGCAAGTAGCCGCTATTAGCAACAGGTCCCCCCAGCAAAGCGGCTACGCAAACCATCAGACCGGGAATGGTTTTAAGACTGCGAATAATTTCCTGAAGACGGCCGGCCCAGCCGTTATAGATGAGCAACCATATTCCTGCAAGAGTATCATTCAGACAGGCGGCAGCCAGTGGTATGGCATACAAGGCAGCGTTGTCTCCCAGCGCAGGCACAAGAGTTAGCGCCAGCCCCAGGACTACATTGTTTATGCCCCAGGTACCTCCACTGAAAAGACCGATCAGTACGCCTTTTCTGTCAAACTTGGCATCCAGTTTTCTCTTCATTATGAGGGCTGTATGATTTCCCGATACATTCATATAACGATTCTCCTCTCCTGAATAATGAAATATCTGAAGAATTTCTCATTATTCAGATATTCGGCATAACGAAAAGTCTTTATTAAAAATGTTCCAGCATGGTTCTGCTGATAATTTCATCCTGTACTTCTTTGCACAGCTCTACAAAGTAAGCGCTATACCCGGCAACACGGATGATCAGGTCCCGGTACTTATCCGGTTCGATTTGGGCTTTTTTTAACACTTCATTATCAACATAGCTGAATTGCATTTGACCGTTGCCGAGGATGGAGGCTGTTCTGAGCAAGGTAATCAGGCCATTCTCTCCTTCGGGCGTTTCCAGAATGCCCCGTAACAGTTTGAAATTGTGCACCATGCCAATACTCATGGACTCGTTGCTCAGCTTACTGACCGATTTAATGATGGCTGTAGGTCCCAGCTTATCAGCCCCTTGCGTCGGGCTGATCCCATCTGACAGAGGTGTCCAGGCCAACCGCCCATTAGCCGTCGCACCGGTAATTTCGCCGATAGGCGTATTGTTGGAAATGGAAAGGGTACCATGACTGAAATGGGAGAACAGCATTTTAAAGGTGTTGTGGACCCGTTCCGTCCAGGTGATGATATCTGCTGCAATTTCATCAACATAGTCATCGTCATTGCCATATTTGGGTGCATTGAGGCAATCGGTTCTCAGGGTTTCATAACCTGCAAAGTTCGCCTCCAGGGCGTCCCGGATTTGTTTCAGCGTATATTTCCGGTCCTCAAAGACCAGCTTTTTAATTGCCGCCATCGAATCTGCGTAGGTTCCCAACCCCGAAAAGATCAGTCCGGGACCGCAATTAACAAGAGCTCCACCCTGCGTGACATCAAGACCTTTTTCCATGCAGCCTTCCACCAGCAAGGACATGAGGGGCTTGGGGACAAGCTCTCTGTGAACCCGCTGGCTGACAATGGTCCCGATAGCAGACAGTCGGATAACATGTTCAATTTGCTTTTTGCAGGCGGTATCAAATTCCTCATAGGTCCTGATGTTGTCAAGTTCTCCTGTATCTATGCCTTGCATGGTGCCATGCCATTTCATCCTGCCACGGTTCAGAACAAATTCTATCGCAATAGGCCATTGGGTATAACCAGTGGAGGTCCACTGATAGATTCTGCCGGATTTTTGCGGTTCCACACAGCCCATAAGACAATAATCCCGTGCATCTTCAATGCAAAAGCCCTTGGCAAGCATCATTTTGATATGAGTATCATCAAAATGACAGGCGGGGAACCCCAGTCCGGCTTTTACAACATCGACAATTTTCTGCAAATATTTTTGCGGTGACTGATTATGAATCCGGCAGGCAAGAGAGGGTTGATACATTTTGGTAAAACGGACAGCATCCATAATCAGGTACGTCAGATCATTGGTTGCATCGCCGCCGGTTCTCTTCTGTCCGCCTACCGTGCAGTTGATGAACGGCTGATAGCCTGCGAAATATTTTGCTCCCAATTCACTGGACAGCCACATGACTTCCGAGCATTTAATAATAAAACAAGAGAGCAGCTCAAAGGCTTCCAGTTTGTTCATCCGGCTCGCTTCCATATCGGCCTTGAACATAGGATAGATGTATTGATCCAGACGGCCGACAGAAATACCTGTCTGGTTTTCTTCCACCACAAACAATGATTCCAGTGTCCAGATGGACTGGAGTGCTTCATGGAAAGTACGGGGCGGATTAGCCGGTACATGCGTCAAAATATCGGAAATCTTGTAAAGTTCTTTTTGCCGGGCTGCGTCATGCTCTCTGCCAGCCAGTTCTCTGGCATAATCGGAAAGCCGTCTGGCATACGCCAGAATGCCGTCACAAGTTTCAATTTCTGCTTTATAGAAATAAATTTTATCAAGGTCTTCGGGATTTTCCATGGATAATTGGCTCAATCTGTCGACGGCTTCCTGCCTTGCACCATTAATGCCCTTTTTAATCAAGATGACATCATACCCGGGACAGGTGTCACCACCGCCATTTACCTGATGATACGAAAGATCACTGACAAAAGCTTCGCCTGAGAATGACCATACACCGGCTTCTTCATATTGTTTCTGACAAGTTTCATCCAGGCTCTTTCCTTCCCAGTAAGGGAAAATCTCTTCCCGTAAAATCCGTTTATCTTCTTCACTGATTTCGAAGGGATCCTGTGGTCTTGTCGACATGGTGTCCAGTTCATCCCGAACCCATCTCCAGGCAATATCCGGAGATACAGCACCAGCTCTCGGTTTCCCGCAGGGATGTCCAACAATCAATTCATCTTGTTGAATAACCAGGGGCGCCGTCTCACAGGCCTTTCTGAAGCATTTGGCCCGTAGAAGAATCTTGGGTAAACCCGCATTTTCTTTGGTCACCTGGGTAAAAGCCCTGGCACGATAGGTGCTGACACTGGGCTTAACCTTTAAATAAGCTGCCCGTACCCGTTCCAGGCGCGGTGTCAGTCCCGTGATTTCCCCTTCATATACAGGTGATGCTGCAGTACTGTACGCTGCCGGACTGGTTGCGGACAGTTCCTTGGAAATACCCTGGAACAGTTTCATGATTGCAGCAGTTTCTTCCGGGGACAAGTTTTTTGTTGCATCTGCAAATTTATGCGAGAATTCTTTAATGTTCAAACCTCTGTCCTCCCTTTCACTTTGTTCAGCAAAATACTTATTCTTATTAAAATGATTTTTGATAAATACCGGTCAGTTCTTCCCGCGATGGTTGTCTGGGATTAGTGGGAGTACACCGGTCATAAAACGCCATTTGAGCCATATTAGCCATTTCCTCCTCAAATTTGCTTTTATCAATCCCCAGCTCCCGAATGCCCTTTGGAATACCCAGGGACTTTTTCAAATCCTTGATTGCCTGCAGGAAGTTTATTGTTCCTTCCCGGTAAGTCCGGGCAGGCAGTCCCAGGACAGCAGCCAATCTCGCATATTTTTCCGAGACATATCGATTGGCATTGCTGTTTAAATTAGCGTTATATTCAATCACTGCGCTCAGCAGCAGTGCATTCGCTCGCCCGTGAGAAATGTGAAAGGTAGCTCCCAAGGCATGGGCCAGGCTGTGGTTGATGCCCAAATTGGCATTTGTAAAAGCCATACCGGCGATACAGGATGCATTTTGAATGCGTTCTCTCGCACCGGAATTGGCCGCATCGTTGTATAAAATCCCGAGATTCTCAAAAATTAATTGGACTGCCTTCTCGGCAAGCGCATCTGTACAATCAGTTGCTTCTGTGGAAACATAAGCCTCGATGGCATGTACCAATGCATCGATCCCCGTATCTGCCACCACTAGCTGGGGAACGTGCTGGATGCAAGTGGAGTCAAGTATAGCGATATCAGGAGACATCCACTCATCGACAATGCACACCTTCTGTCCTTCGGCAGTAATGACGGAGAAGTTGGTCACTTCAGAACCTGTACCACTTGTGGAAGGAATAGCAATAAACAGCGGTTTTGTAAATTCCTCCCCGGCTGCTTTCTTAAACTGCCACAAGGAGTATAAAATAGCCTTGGCGGCATCAATGACCGATCCCCCGCCCAAGGCAACAATAGTATCCGCATGGATTTCCAAATACTTCTTCATACCCTCGGCAATGACTTTGACATCCGGGTCAGGGCGTACTTCTGCAAAAACAGCAGACTTTATCCCTGTTTCATCCAGATAATTGATCGTTTTTTGAAGGTACCCCAGCTTTTCCATAACGGAATCAGAAACAATAAATGCACAGGATCCACTGATTTCTTTAAGAAATTCCATAGATCCCTCATTGAAATAAACCTTAGGTTTAATAACAAATTTTTTCATTACTGCCGTCACCTCAAATCTTCTGCCCAGCCGTAAGTTGCTTAAGTAACTTTTCCAGTAACTCATTCAAATCTTGTCTACTGTCAATAGAACGCTGATTGACGGGGCAATCATTTCCGCTTGTTTCAGCGACTTGCCCCACCTGCACACCAGTAGTTATATCTTCCAATTGCCGCACGCCATAGCCGACTTTCCGGATATTAATCAAGTTCATTGGCGAGACATTGTCAGAAGTAGCTCCGCCGCCTGCTGCGCCGCAGCCCAAGGTCAATGCCGGGAAGAGATTGGTTGTCGCTCCGACACCCCCTAATGTGGCGGGAGTATTCACCAGTACTCTTGATACAGGCTTTTTCAGGGCAAATTCGCGGATTACATTTTCATTGTTCGAGTGAATGACGAGGGTATGTCCCCGCCCCTCATTTACCAGCAATTCGATACATTTTTCACAGGCATAGAGCCAGTCCTTTTCAACGTAAAATGCCAGAACGGGACATAGTTTTTCTCTTGAATACGGATTGGCAGAAGACACATATTTTTGTTCTGAAATCAATACTTTCGTGCCTTCCGGAACACCTATGCCGGTTTTCCTTGCTAACTCAATCGCTGATTTGCCGACACTTTCCGGATTTATACTGTTGTCAGGTCGAAAAAAAAGCTTGCCGAGCTGCTCCGATTCCTGGCCGGTCATGAAATAAGCTCCATTTTTCCTGAACTCCTGCCTTACTTCATCGGCAATACAATCCTCAGCAACGACGGCTTGTTCTGAAGCGGAAACTATGCCATTATCGAAAGTTCTGCTGACAATAATATCGGCTACAGCCTTTTTAATATCGGCTGAACGCTCAATAAAGGCGGGTCCATTTCCGGGACCGCCATAAATGGTTGGTTTTCCCGATGTGTACGCCGCCCTGACCATCTTGGGCACACCTGTAACCAGAATGAGCGAGGTGTCTTTGTGGTTCATCAATTCAACTGTACCGCCAACTGCCAAAGTCCTCAAATATCCGATAGCTCCACAAGGCAATCCACTTTTTTCAGCCGCCCCTATCAATATATCAAGCACTTTGCCTATTGTTTTTTTTGCCTTGGGATGAGGAGCAAAAACAATCGCATTGCCCGATTTTATGGCAATCAGGGTTTTATATATTGTGGTGGATGCAGGGTTAGTCGAAGGAGGCAAAGCAACAATAACTCCGACAGGTACGCCAATGTCCATAGTCTTGTTTTCTTTGTCTTCACTAATGATGCCGACAACTTTCATATCCCTGATTTTCTTATAGAGAAACTCACTGGCAAAAGCATTTTTGACCAGCTTGTCCTGCCATATACCAAATCCCGTTTCTTTATGAGACATAACGGCAAGTTCCCTGCCATGCTGATGTACTTCTTCAGTCATATGCCGAACAATTTTATCCAGTTTTTCCTGGGAGAAGGTTGCCAGTATTTTTTGCGCCTCCCGGGCGTTTTCTACAAGAATGCGAGCTTCCTGGACGGAGAGTAAATCATTGTCAATTCTATTCATATGGCAGCACTCCCCTTTCACTCGCTACTATCAACGATTTAATAACGATGTTACTTACCAGTCGATAACGTATTTGGCAATAATCTTCTGTACGTCTCCATGGGGCCTGGCAATAACATTGGAGCTATAGATCGCACCCACCTTGCCGGCTTCTTTGATGCCGGCATCTACAGCCGTTTTCACTGCTCCCACGTCACCTCGAACTACGACGGAAATCAGGCCGGAAGCCACATTCTCGTAACCGACTAATTCCACGTCGGCCGCCTTACACATGGCATCCGCCGCTTCCAGTACCGATACCAGGCTATACGTTTCTATGAACCCCAAAGCATCATTTCTCTCCACGCCGATTCCCCTTCCCATAATCAATACTCAGTCCCCATCAATATCGTGTCTTGAAACAATTTTCCCTACCCGGCTGATAGGGCGCGGCATGACGTGGGAGGCTGTCATCTCGCCAATGGCAGCAGCTGCGGCTGCACCTTTTTCTACAGCTGACCGCACTGCTGCAACATCACCTTTAACCATGACCGTGACGAGCCCGGAACCCATATTCTCATACGAAACAAGAACAACGTCAGCACTTTTACACATGACATCCGCTGCTTGAATTGCCGGAACCATACCTCTTGTTTCAACAAGGCCTAATGCTTCTTCGCCAAAATATTTCATCGAAACAACTCTACTTTCTGTATAGATTTAAACGCCTAAGGGTTGTCACTGGTATAAGTACGCTCTTTTTAACCGCTAAGCCGATAATTTGTTACTCTTATCATATCGCATCGAAAAAACATTTATTTGAAAAATCAATATATATTTTTGCATTATTGTATCTTAGTAAAATTGACTTATTGTACTAAAGTGATTTCTTTGAATAATCAAGACTAAAAAGTTCAAAATTCACTAATTTTTGATGTATTGTGTTTTTTCTTGAATTACCGTCAATGGCAGAAACTATTGCTTTAGTCCCCATACATTGATTTTGTTAGTATTTTTTGCTATAGTAAATTATCAAAAAGCCTAAAATCCAAGTTTTCTATACTTGGTGGAGTTATATATGAGTATGGAAGAATTAGTACAAGAAAAGCTGCGCCATGTTTTTCAGGATGAAAGTATTGTATTTGACAAATCCCGCTTTACCGGCGGACTTACCAATTACAACTACATAATGGACATTAAGGGCATCGAATATGTCATCAGACAACCCGGTGGCATGACGGAACAGATTATTGATCGAAAAATGGAAAGAATCAATAATACGATTGCCTCGGAGCTCGGCGTGAACTCTGATTGTATTTATTTTGATGAAAACAGCGGCATCAAAATAAGCATATACATAAAAAACAGTCAAAACATAGCTCACGCCAATCCTTGCTCTCCCCAAAATATGGAGGCTGTTTCCAGGCTGATGAAAAAAATCCACTCCAGTCCGAAACATTTATCAAACCGCTTTGATTGGCAAATGGAGCTGGACAAATACGAACGGATTATCGAGCAGCTGCACGGCGATCTTTTCTTTGATTACCCAACTTTAAAAAGCCAATTGGTTGATTTTGTACAAGGAAATGTTAAAAGTACAAGTTTAGCTCCCTGCCATAATGACACAGTGCCTGAAAACTTTATCATCGACGATACTGGCAGAACCTATCTTATTGACTGGGAATATTCCGGAATGAACGATCCCTGCTGGGATGTGGCAGCCTACATTCTGGAATCCAAATTATCTGCAGAAGCCATCGACTATTTGATTCAAGACTACTTCGGCCGGCCACTGACCCCTATGGAAGAAGTAAAAATAAAAAGCTTTATGATGGCCCAGGATTTACTCTGGACAGCCTGGGCCTTAATCAGACATTATAATGGCGACGACTTTCTTGAATACTGCTGTATCAGATATGAACGCTTCCGGAAAAATATCAAGGCAATAACCAAATTACCTCATTGTTCCATTGCCAGCATGGTAATGGTTAGTTAATCAAAACGGGCGCACCTGGATGCCGATGGCATGCCTGGTGCGCCCGTTACCGTTTGCTGCTGTCTAGAAGTTTGTTTTGACTACTCTTGTCGTTTCTGCAACTACTTTTCCTTTTTTAATGACAAAGAGTTTATCCGGCAGGTCAATAATGGCATCCCGCACTTTATAGGTGTCAAGGAGAACCATATCGGCACTGCAGCCGCTGTCAAGACCATAGTTGCTCAGTTCCAAAGCCTTAGCGGTATTAGTTGTAATCATTGGCAGCACGCCGGGCAAGTCATCGGCACCGCCTAAATGGGCCGTTGGCACTGCCAGCATAGCGATTTGAAAAAGATCGCCATTGCCATAGGGAGTAAAAGCATTGCGGATATTATTGGAACCGAGGCAGACGTTGACGCCGGCACTTTTTAACGCTCTGACCGGCGTCAGCGTCCGCCGGACATTATAAGTGTCTTTACGCCCGCCAAGATGCAGATCAGTTGCCGGCAGACACATAACACTGATGCGCGCCTCGGCCATAAGTTCCAGAATGGGCTTCAGCTTATCCGGCTCAAAAGCCCCCAGACTGGTCAAATGACCTACGCAAACGCGCCCCTGATAGCCTTCGGCAATCGTTTTGCGGCACAAATATTCAATGGATGTGCCGGCGATATCGTCGTTGAAATCCTGATGGAAATCCAGCGGCTTCTGATATTTTTTGGCGATGTCAAAAACCAGATTGATATGCTCATTGGCGGAAAAATCATTGTAAGGAATGCCGCCGACGACATCGGCTCCCATTCGCACCGCTTCATGCATCATTTCTTCCGTGCCGGGTGCTTTCATGATACCTTCCTGAGGAAAAGCTACAACCTGCAGATCAATAACGTCTTTGTACTTTTCTTTCAGCCCCAGTATTACTTCATAACCGGTAAACCCGCCGGCAGGATCAAATTCAGAGTGCGTCCGCATATGGGTCACGCCGTTTTGAATGGCAATACGCAGCGTCTTTTCGGCCCGTTCCAATACATCTTCCTTGGTAAAAGTGGGCTTGAGCTCGGCAGTAACGGCAATTGCCTCCTGCAGCGTACCCGAGCGATTGAGTTTGCGGTCGGCAATCAACGCCTTGTCCAGATGCAGATGGCTTTCAATAATACCGGGAATCAGTACTCTGCCGCCTGCATCAATAACCCGCGCCGCAGCTACCTGAAGTTCAGGAGCGACAGCTGCGATTTTTCCGTCCTGTAGAGCTACGTCCTGCAATGGTGCATCATCTTGAATACGAACTTTTCTCAATAAGATATCCACTAGACTTACCTCCCTATCAATACTGTTATCTTAAGTCAGGAACATTGAAGCAAGCAAGAGCAGCGCCATGCAGCCCAGAATCCAGGGCGTATTCCCTTTGGCCACCTGCTCGATAGGAATCTGGAAGCCCGAGGAAAGGGCTTGCATCGTGATATTTACAAAACTCATCTGACTTCCTAGCCCGACGCCCATAACAACAAACCCCATCACCAGCGGCGGAAAGTGAAGTGCAATGGCAACCGGCAGAACCAGTGCCAGAATTGTGCCAACATAAGCACCGGCAGGTACACCCACCAAAAAACCTGCCAAAACGGCGGCGGGATAAGTTAACCAATCGGGAGCGGCCTTGGCGATATTAGCAATGGTATTAAAAGCACCAATTTTTTCAATCAAATAGATGAAGGTAAGGAAGAAGCCAACTCCAAACAGCCTTGTCAGAATATAACTTGAGCCATCAACCAGTGCGTTGAAGGAATCATTGATGCTGAATTTAGTGCAGACCGAGATCAACAGTATCGTTACTATACTGTATACCACCGGGCTGAGTATTGGCAACCCAGCGGCCTGGTTGACAAAAGGTCCGGCCAGCACGGCAAATAAAAGAAAGATAGTAGGAATAGTTGTTTTCCATAGTTCGGAGTCCGTCATTTCCTCCTGACCGGTCTTGGAGCCTTCCGTAAACAAGGCTCCTCTCTTCTTGGCACCATAATATGCGATGATCATGGAAATAGCGAGGAAGAATAACCAGTACGGCCGCATCATTGCCACATATTCCAATACGGGGACGCTGGTCATTTTAGAATAAATCCCCGTCTCCAGCGAAGCCGGAGAGGTGGTAAAGGAAACGGCGGCGGCTATAGACATACCGGCAATTACTTCCGGGATTACACCGACTGCGGCAAAGGCCAGCGGTGCAAGGACAACGGCAGTGCCGCCGCCAATACCGGACATATAGGTGGCCACGCCTTGCATGAATACAATAAAGACTGCCATCAGTTCGATACGATCATTGACGCCGCGCTTCATCAAAGTCAGCGCCGAAGTATAGCCGCCGGACTTAAAGACGGCAAAAGCTACGGCCGCATTAACAATCGGAACAATAATAGTCAGAATCTTGGGCATAGTGTCCAAAAACAAGGCATTGGCAGCAGCCAGCGAGATTCCCCCCATGACCATGGCCATTACGCCGCCTACTAAACCGGCGGCAATCATGTTCACCCGGCGGAAAAGCAGCACTAGAATAACGATTAACGGAATAATGCTTAAAAATCCGTTTTCCAAGTGTATCCCTCCTCAATTCCTCTTTTATTTGTTTTTTTACACGACAACAGAAGTACCCGTCTTGCCTTGCAGAGCAAGACAAATATTAGGCAGCGTGGTGATAATGGTTTTTTTACCGCCTTGTTTGACAAATTCGACTGCCGCCCTGATTTTAGGAGCCATGCTGCCTTCAGGAAATTGGCCTTCCCTTAGATATTGCTCGGCCTGGGCAATTGACAGCAAATCCAGCTTTTGCTCATTAGATTGTTTAAAGTTAATACTCACCTGCTCAACACCTGTGAGCAGCAGCATATAGTCGGCCCTAATCAGGTCGGCCAAAACGCCGGAAGCCAAGTCCTTATCAACTACAGCTTCCACGCCGGTTAATCTATTGTCTTCACAAATAACCGGAATTCCGCCGCCACCGGCAGCGATAACAACTGCGCCTGATTCCAGCAGGGCTGAAATGGTGCTTTTTTCAATGATGTCAATCGGTTTGGGTGAAGGGACTACCAGCCTGTAACCCCTGCCACTGTCTTCTACAATGCGTTTGCCGCACTGGCGGGCTATTCTTTGTGCTTCCTCCTGCGTGTAAAAGGGCCCAATCGGCTTGGTTGGATTAGCAAAGGCCTGATCGGCCTTATCCACCAGGACTTGGGTAATCACCGATACAACATTTTGCTTTAGATTGGCTTTGCTAAGTTCATTATGCAGTCCCTGCTGAATTAGATAGCCCAGTAAGCCCTGTGTTTCCGCTCCGCAGGTGTCTAACGTTCCTTCACAAACCACTTCGGAGGACAGTTTATGACGGAGCAGTGTCTGACCAACCTGCGGACCGTTGCCGTGGGTAATAAGCAGGCGGTAGCCCTGCTGAATCAATTCCACCATTTTCTCGCAGGCAAGCCGGATATTGGCGATTTGTTCGTTTATCGTGCCCTGGTTTTGTTCGCTGAGTATGGCATTACCACCGATTGCAATTACACAAATCCCTTTAGACATAACATTCTCCTTGCCTAAGCTTGATTTACTCTGCCAGAGACTGCACAAAACTGACTAATGCTTTTTCGAAGCACGCCAGCGGAGCCTTAACAACACCGGCACCAATTTGACCAACCCCCGGCTTTCTGTGAGCCATACCGGTATTGATAACAGGCACAAGACCGGTTTCTACAATCCTGCGGATATCGAGACCAAGCGGAGCACCTTCAAAATTCATATTGGCAATCAGGAAATGTGTGCTTTTAGCAAAACATATTTCGCCCATTTCCCGGGTAAAGCGGATGGCATCATCCTGTGATCCGGCACCGACAAAGCGTACCACCGCAGGCGAAGCTGCCATGGTGATGCCGCCCAGTCCGATAACCTCCACTACGGCGCTGTCACCCATGTCAGGATTGGCATCTTCCGGCCCGAAACCGGGGAAATAAAGACCTTCAGGCATGTTAGCCGGTGCGATAAACCATTCTTCAGCCGTACCTGCAACTTTTACCCCGAAATCAGTGCCATTGCGGGACATGACGGTGACAATCGAGCTGTATTTTATGCCCTTGGCCGGATCAGTGATTGCTTTGCCCGCAGCCATAGCCAGATTCAGGAAAAACTGGTCATTATCACAAATGAACCGGGTAATCTTTGCTTTTTCCCTGCCGTCTATAGGCAGTTCAGCGATATGAGGACAAATTTTCCGCGCAAACAGAGAAGAGGCAGCAATATTGCGCTGATGCATCTCATCGCCCATCGCCAGTGCCTGGGCCATAATCACCTTCAAATTAATGCCGCCGGCCAATTTCACAGCCCTGTCCAGTGCCGGTCCCAGACTGTCCCTAAACCAGCTCAGCCGTTCCAGCACCTCCTGATCATTAGCGC
>Ga0366767_1006_pt2 | contig 18319 bp, 22 predicted proteins | sample TotcelHN113001N5_FD_207062 | JGI IMG/M metagenome (GOLD analysis project Ga0366767, IMG submission 207062) | Enriched cells from coal bed in the Powder River Basin, Montana, United States - Total cells N11 rep1 HSBNCT.N11.300.1.N5 ...
GAAACGAACCGTTATGTGAAGATGTACCGGACAAAGAAGCTGCCATTTGTAGTCAACCAGGGCATCTGGCTTGAAGGAGAAGCTAAATTTGCCGATATCATCCTACCGGCTTGTACCAACTTTGAGCGCTGGGACATCAGCGAATTTGCTAATTGCTCCGGCTATATACCACACACCTACAGCCAATGTAACCACCGGGTTATTACGTTGCAGATGAAATGCATTGAACCGCTTGGTGAGTCTAAGTCTGACTACCAGATTTTTGCGGAGCTGTCCAAGCGGTTAGGCATCTGGGAAATCTTTACCGAGGGCGGCAAAACCGAAATGGACTGGATTAAGCAGTATTTCCATGCAACCGATCTGCCGAAGGGTATTACCTGGGAACGGTTCCTGGAAAAAGGCTATTATATTGTTCCCAACAAGCCAAAGGATACCAAACCTACCCCGGCGCTGCGCTGGTTTGCTGAAGATCGGGAAATTGATACTCCCGACTGGGGCCCGAGGCCTAACCAACAGGTTGCACGTAAAGGGTTGCAGACGCCAACGGGTAAACTGGAATTCGTCAGCAAGAGTTTGGAAAGATTTGATCCTAACGATATGGAGAGACATCCTGTAACTCGCTATATCGAATCCTGGGAAGGCCATCATTCGCCTCACGCGGGTAGATATCCATTGCAAGCTATCGCTCCGCACCCTCGTTTCAGCTTCCATACGATGGGTGACTGCAAAGAAAGCCATTTGAATGAACTGAGAGATCACAGGGTATTGAAAGAAGATGGGTACCGCTACTGGATCTGGCGGATGAATCCTAAGGATGCCGCTGCCAGGGGAATTAAACAGCATGATTTGATTAAGGTATACAACGACAGAGGAGCAGTTATTTGTGCCGCTCAGCTCACTGAACGGGTAGCCCCCCGGTACCTGCCACACCTATGAATCTTGTGCTGATTACGATTCTATTGGTGAGCCCGGCAATTCTCCAGACCGGTCCGGTTGCATTAACATCTTGAATTCGAAACGGTTCATGACTAAGAATTCTTGTGGTATGGCGGCCAACTCTTATCTTGTGGAAGTTGAAAAGTGGGAGGCATAAAATAATGAAAAAAATCAATATGATCGTTGATGTTGCAAGATGTCATGATTGCAACAATTGCTTTCTCAGCTGCAAAGACGAGCATTGGGATAATAATCATCTGCCCTATGCGGCGGCTCAGCCGCGGCTTGGACAGAAATGGCGCGATGTTCTGTATGTAGAAAGAGGACAATATCCGCTGCAGGACGTATGTTCCTTGTCCTATGCCTGCATGCATTGTGACGAACCTACCTGCATGAAGGCTGCCAAAGACGGCGCTGTTTATAAAAGAGAAGACGGTATTGTCATTATCGATCCAATTAAAGCTAAGGGGCAGAAACAGATTGTTGATGCTTGTCCCTACAAAGCTATTTACTGGAACGAAGAGAGTCAATTGCCTCAAAAATGCACCATGTGTGCTCATTTGCTGGATAACGGCGAATGGAAGGAGCCTAGATGTTCCTTCGCTTGTCCTACCGGTTCACTGACCTTTTTCTATGCTACGGATAAAGAGATAGCGGAGAGGGTGAAAGCCGAGGAACTGGAGTATCTCCATCCGGAATTCGGCACTAAACCCCGTGTTTGGTATAAAAATCTATTCCGGTTTACTAAGTGTCATGTTGCAGGCAGCGTAGAATTGCATGATAAAAAAGAATGTGCTGACAGTGCAAGAGTTATCTTGACGAATGTAGCTTCGCAACAGACCTGGTCAGCCAGTACTAACAACTACGGTGACTTTAAAATCGACAAACTGGAACCCAACAGCGGGGCCTATACAGTAACTGTCGAGTATCCCGGTTATGCCAGTCAAACTAAAGATGTTAAATTGCAGGAAAGCATAAACATAGGGGCGTTTTATCTAAATCCTTGCTCATAAACGACAGTATTCAGTGTGATTAGATAACGGCTTGCTGCTATAACCATGGTCTACTGAAGCGGATGGTGTCAATGCTTTCAGTAGATCATGAGTCAGAAGCCGCTGGGCAATTACGATTAATCTTTTTATCAATAGAACCGTTTTGTATTTTGCTATATAGGTTCCATTGATAAGGCGGTTAACACTTTATCTCCTGCTGTAATGACAGTCTTTTTACAGTGTTATTTGCTCGATAGGGGAGGATGTCATGATAGATAATCATAACAGGGTTGTAAACTATCTGCGGATTTCAGTTACTGATCGTTGTAATTTTCGCTGCGTGTACTGTATGCCCCCTAACGGGGTTCACTGGTTAGATCACAGTGAAGTTCTTACCTATGAAGAAATATTGCGGTTAGTCGCTGTCTTCAGCCGGGAAGGAATCAGCAAAATTCGACTTACAGGCGGGGAACCGCTAGTTAGGAGCGGACTTGCAAACCTTATTCATGAAATTAAGATAATGGGAGTTATTGATGATATATCGCTTACAACTAACGGCAGCCTGTTGCCACCGATGGCTCATAATTTGAAAACTGCTGGTTTGGATCGGGTAAATATCAGTTTAGATACAGTTAATCCAGCCAGATTCCAACGGATTACTACTTGTGGTCGTCTTGATGACACGCTGCACGGGATAGAAAGTGCACTGGATGCAGGTCTAACTCCGTTGAAAATCAATGTGGTATTAACTGAATCATTGCTTGAAGCCGACTTAGCATATTTCATTCAACAGGTTTACCGCCATCCGATTTCTGTACGGTTTATTGAATACATGCCGATAGGTGGTACCGGCGTTGGCAACGGCCCGGATATTGGGACAATTAAAAAAATGTTGAGTATGGCCGTCGGCCGCCAGGCATTGAGACCAGTAATCAATGTTCGGGGTAATGGGCCGGCAAAATATTACCAACTCCCTAAGGCCAGAGGTACGTTTGGGTTTATTACGCCTATTTCCGATCATTTTTGTGGTGAATGCAATCGTCTGCGGCTGACTGCAGACGGTAAGCTTAGGCCCTGCTTACTATCTAACAAGGAGATCGATGTTAAAACACCTTTACGCAATGGTGCTAGTGACAGAGAGCTTGCCTTGCTGTTTCATGAGGCCATCAGGGAAAAACCGCATGAACATTCACTTTGTCGGGCAAGCGGCTATCCGGATTTTAAGCGGCGCATGTCTCAGATTGGCGGATAGCCAAAAACATAGTTAAGCTATCTTTGAAAGGGGTTTCTTACTAGTGTTTACTCATTTTAATGAGGCAGGAAGGGCACATATGGTGGACGTTTCCCTGAAGGAAGACAGTCGGAGAGAGGCTATAGCCGAAGGAAGAATAAAGGTACTGCCCGAGACGATGTCTTTAATACGACGTGGATTAATCGGAAAAGGTGATGTCTTGGGGGTGGCGCAGGTTGCAGGTATTATGGGCGCAAAAAGCACCTGGCAGATTATTCCGATGTGCCATCCGTTGATGCTCACGGGTATCAATCTTGAATTTGACTTAGATGAGGAAGTTAGCTGCGTGATCATTACTGCTTCGGTAAAAACTGCGGGCAAGACTGGCGTAGAGATGGAGGCACTCACAGCGGTGTCTGTAGCTGCATTAACAATCTATGATATGTGCAAAGCCGTGGAAAAAGGCATGGTTATCGAATATGTTCGCCTTAATTCAAAGGCCGGCGGTAAGAGTGGAGCTTACCAGCGTGAAACTTCAAGCTAAAAAGGGGACAGAAGATATGAAAAGCAAAATAGTAGCAGTATGTACCAGTCTTAATAAGGGTGAACGTAAAAAAAATGTTTATAGTGGGAATTTGCTAGTTAATTTAGGGTTAGAGGGAGATGCTCATGCCGGGTTTGCTCACCGGCAGGTAAGCTTGTTGGCACTAGAGAGCATTGAAAAAATGAGACAAGCCGGTTTAGATGTGAACCCTGGTGATTTTGCAGAAAACATCACAACCATTAATATAAATTTGCCTAATTTACCTGTAGGAACTCATCTAAGGATAGGAGATGCGCTTTTAGAAGTAAGTCAAATAGGTAAAGAATGTCATAATCGCTGTGCTATTTACTATCAGGCTGGTGATTGCGTTATGCCGAAAGAAGGGATTTTTGCTACTGTCTTGCAAGGCGGAATTATCAATGTTGGAGATGCTCTGGAAGTTATTTAATCTGAATCGTCCTTCAAGATACGCAATTAATTGAAGATAAGACATCGAAAGGAGGATTGATGAAAGGTAGTAGTTATATTTCAGGGAGGAGGAGTGGAACTTTAAGAGTGGATATCATTATTTTTCGGAAAATTCCTAAAATTTTTAGTGTTATGTGAAGAAAAACCATAAGAAGGAAACTAACTTAATTTGCAGAATTATGTAAATAATTGTGATTATCTGGGTAAATATGCTTAAATAATTAATCCGAAAAAGTTTTGGTGTCCATAAATGGGCGTTGCATAGGAAGATTATAGGTCAGTGAAATTATAATTGGGGGAATGAAAAGAATGCGTCCAATATTAGTTTCTGAAGTAATCGCCAATAGCAAGTTTAATAATTTCTTCATTTTCATTTTTGCTGTTTGTTGGCTAACCGTTATCAACGAAGGATTTAATATCAATGTTTTTGGATTGGTTATTCCCTCACTGATTAAAGACTGGGGTTTAAACCCGGCCCAAATCGGTGCATTAGGCAGCTTTGGTATGGCAGGTATGATCTTTGGTTCTCTCGTATTTGGACCATTGTCTGACAAAATTGGCAAAGGTAAAGCGTTGATGCTCGCGACAGCGGTTTATTGTATATTCACGATAGCCGTAGGTTTTTCGAGTGGGTTTAATGAATTTGCCATATATCGGTTTATTGCTGGAATTGGTCTGGCCGGGGCTTTCCCCATTGTGGTTGCTTTTACATCGGAATATTCACCTAAGGCAATCCGCAGCCGCTTGGTGGTTTGGGTTACCTCCGGTATGGCTCTTGGTACTGTTGTTGCTGTTTTAATAAGTTTGGCTGTTTTGAGTACTTATGGCTGGAGAATGATGTTCTTTGTTACTGCAATTCCACTGCTGCTTTTGGTCGCACAGTACTTCCTGCCTGAATCTATGTCATTCTTAATAGCTAAAGGGCAAAAAGATAAAATTGCTAAAATATTAGAGTCAGCTAATCCCGAATTTAAGGCTCAACCTGATGATGAGTATCAATTGGCGGCCTCTGAAAAAGGAACAGTTAGTTTGGCTAGTTTGTTCGGGCCTGGCATGGCAAGAAACACGATTATATTTTGGCTGGTTTTCTTCCTAAACTACATCTTCATATACGGTGTGCTCACATGGTTAACGCAATTGATGAAAATGCAAGGCTGGTCATTGGAATGGAGTCTGGGTTTTACAATGATTTGGAACCTTGGATTTATACTCGGCATTCCATTATGCGGTTGGCTGCAAGACAAATATGGCGGTAAAATTACTTTAACGATTGGATTGCTTATTCTAGCAATACTTACCTTTATTGATAGCGCAGTCGGAAGTAGTAAGGATGCTTTAACTCTTGGCATCGCATTATTCCTGACGGGCGCAGCTCAGCACGGTCTAAATGGCGTGGCCGGCTCCTATATGACACAAAATTACCCATTGGCATTTCGTGGCTTTGGCACCGGTTGGGGCTATGGAATTGGCCGTATTGGCGGCACGGTAGGACCAATGCTTGGTGGCTTATTGTTGACTTTTGGCATTTCCGGACCAACCGCTCTAGCAATATTTGCTTGCATCCCCGTTATTACTGCGATTTTGATTTGCTTTACGACGGACCATACTAGAGCAACGCCGATAGTAGAGAATCGTGCACAGCTAAGCAACGAAAAACCGACATCTATTAGTTAATGAACAGAAAGATGTAATTAGTGGATGAATGGTGCTATATCAAATTGAGGAGGGTATATGATGTCTTCAGAAACAAAAATTACTGATTTACGTTCGGCATTAGAGATGTTAAAGACGGTGCCAGGTCAATTAATTGAAACAGATGAGCCGGTAGATCCTCATGCTGAAATATCTGGTGTTTATCGCTATGTCGGTGCTGGTGGCACAGTGCAGCGTCCGACTCAGATCGGACCGGCAATGATCTTTAACAATGTTAAAGGGCATAAAGATGCAAAAGTCGTGATTGGCCTTTTGGCCAGTCGTGCAAGAGTGGCTATGATGTTGGGAACAAAACCGGAACGGCTTGGCTTTCTGTTAAAAGATGCAGTGAAAAATGCTATAGCACCGGTACTTGTTTCTCCAGATAAGGCTCAATGCCGGGAAGTCGTTCATTATGCGTCTGATGCAGGGTTTGATATCAGAAAGCTGGTTCCCGCCCCTACCAACACGGAAGAGGATGCAGGTCCTTATATAACCTTGGGGATGTGCTATGCCTCAGACCCGGAAACCGGCAAGTCAGACGTTACTATTCACCGGTTATGCTTACAAAGTAAAGATGAGCTGTCTATTTGGATAACACCCGGAGCGCGTCACATCGGTGACTTCTATCAGAAGGCTGAAAAAGCCGGTAAACCGCTGCCTATTTCTATTAGCATCGGTGTAGATCCAGCCGTTGCTATTGGCTCTTGTTTTGAACCACCGACAACACCGCTGGGCTTTGATGAATTGAGCATTGCCGGGGCTATTCGAAATCAGGCCGTTGAAATGGTGCAATGTTTAACAATTAACGAAAAAGCTATCGCTAATGCTGAGTATGTTATTGAAGGCGAACTTTTGCCAGTAGTGCGTGTCAGAGAAGATCAAAACACGAATACGGGAAAAGCTATGCCCGAATTCCCCGGCTATACGGGACCGGCTGTGCCCTCTATGCCGATTATCAAAGTAAAGGCCGTTACCCATCGCCGTAATCCAATTATGCAAACTTGTATAGGGGCAAGTGAAGAGCATGTAAATATGGCAGGTATACCGACAGAAGCCAGTATACTGGAGATGGTAGAAAGAGCTATGCCGGGACGGCTGTTGAATGTTTATGCCCATTCTGCCGGCGGCGGCAAGTATATGGCTGTTATGCAGTTCAAAAAGGGTGTACCCAGTGATGAAGGACGTCAAAGACAAGCCGCCCTATTAGCTTTTTCAGCATTCTCGGAACTTAAACATGTGATTTTAGTTGATGAAGATGTAGATCCGTTTGATAGTAATGATGTGTTATGGGCTCTTAATACCCGCTATCAGGGGGATATTGATACAATCTGCATACCCGGTGTACGCTGCCATCCATTAGACCCTTCAGAAAATCCTGATTTTAACCCAATGATTCGAGATCGTGGCATTTCTTGCAAAGTTATTTTTGATTGTACAGTACCATTTAAATTAAAAGATCATTTTCAAAGGGCAAAATTTAAGGAAGTAGATCCAAGCCGCTTTGCACCGGAATTATTTAAAAAAGAATAAATAAAATGTTCAATTGTAGCTAGGATCGCTTCTAAATATTGAAGGTAGCACAAAACAGAATCATGATATCGAATTGTTGTAAGATATAATCTATGCTTAAGGGTGGGAATGGAAGATCAAGAGTCCGAAAATAAGATTGCTCATCTTTTCTTGTGAGTCGTCCTTTTTTCGGACCTGTTTTTTCATTATCCCTGCTTCCTTATAAACAGTACCACAGGAGGTGTGACGCATGCGAATAATTGTTGGAATTACCGGAGCCAGTGGTGTTATTTTAGGATTTAATTTACTTAAAGTATTATCAGAGCTACCAGATTGTGAGACTCACCTGGTTGTAACTGAAGGCGCAAAAAGAACGTTCAAATATGAGACAGATATACATTTTGAAGATGTTATCGCTATGGCGGACTATTATCATGATATTAACGATCTTGCCGCACCGATCTCGAGCGGATCATTTCAAACAGACGGAATGATTATTATTCCTTGCAGTATGAAGACTTTATCGGGCGTTGTCACAGGCTATACCGATAATCTTTTACTGCGTGCGGCAGATGTTTGTATAAAGGAAAGACGTCGTGTCGTGCTTGTGCCTAGAGAACTTCCTTTAAGTTCAATTCACCTAAAGAATATGTCGAAGGCTGCCCGGCATGGCTGTATTATCCTTCCGCCTATGTTGACTTTTTACAATAGTCCAAGTTCTATTCAGGATATGATTAACCATCTCGTTGGCAAGATTTTAATGATGTTTGATCTCAAATTTAGTGATTTTGTTCCCTGGAGAGGAGTAAAAGAGAATGGCCGCAAATAACAATCAAACCGAAAAGCTCCAGGAAAGCTGGGGGGAGGGAGCTCATAGAGTCGAAGCAGCTGCCTTTATATGCGGCAAGGATATCGTTGTCGTTATAGAAGGAGGAACCAGATATCATATTGGGGCAGTATCTTTGGCGATACCGCGGCCGAGCCTGTCTGACTCTGCTCGGGTTTCAGCGAGTGCTTCTGTTTTGTGTGTTACCGGTCATAAAGAGGACGAATTAGCCCGTAACATTTCGCTACAAATCGCTTCTGCATTAAATTGTGTAGTAACGGTAGTTGCAGGAGTTCATGTTGACGAGGCAAATGCGATAGATATTAGTAAAATACTGGACAACTGCACACAGGTTATAAGCAACTTAGTTGAACGGCTTAAAAGGATTTAATACGAGAAGCAGGCTAAAAGGAGGGAATACACGTGTACAAAACCGGTATTCTTATTATGAGCGACAAAGGAGCAAGAGGAGAAAGGGAAGACCGGAGCGGCCAACAGATACGGGAGTTACTGGGAGTAAAATACAGTATTGATTATTACAAAATGATACCAGATGAAAAAGATCAAATTAAGCAAGAAATCTGTCATGCCTGCGATGATTTGTCGTTAGCGCTGTTGCTTACCTCAGGCGGTACCGGCTTTTCAGAGCGTGATGTAACGCCCGATGCCACGATGGAAGTGATTGAAAAGCCTGCCATGGGGATCCCCGAGGCTATGCGTTACTATGGATTACAAAAAACACCAAAAGCAATGCTTTCGAGAGCAGTGGCTGGAATTAGGGGAAAGACATTAGTCATTAATTTGCCTGGTAGTGTTAGAGGTGTCCAGGAGTCACTCGAAGCTGTTTCTCCTGTGCTGGATCACGCTCTCGATATTATTAAGGGAACGGCGACCGAATGTGGACAGGGATAAGTTGGGGTCATAACTAGGCGATTAACTATTAAAAGTGTTGTCTAGTTAGCTATTTTACGTTGTATTTAAAGATTTTCTAATGTTTAAAAAAGAAAAACTTATAAAATGCAGTTTCCTGTATTCTTGCATCCTCCATGCTTGTACTCCTATATCCGTACAAAGGTATTCTTTTCTTTAGAGGCAGGAATTAATGGGAAATGAAGATCATAAAAACCGAATGTAAAAAGGAGTTGGACTATATGCAGGTAATGAGAGTAGAAGATGCCGTAGGATGTGTGCTGTGCCATGACATTACTAAAATTATTCCCGGAGAATTTAAGGGGCAGGCATTTAAGAAAGGACATATTGTTACTAAGGAAGACATTCCTCAGCTTTTGAAGTTAGGTAAGGAGCATATCTATATATGGGAAGTTAGACAGGGAGCTGTACATGAGGATCAGGCCGGATTGCATATTGCTCGGGCAATAAAGGGACAAGGAATTGTACTTACTGAGCCTAATGAAGGTAAAGTTAACCTGATAGCCGAGTATGATGGAATATGCACCATTAAAGAAGACACTTTACTTCAAATCAATTCGGTGGAAGAAATAGTAGTTGCCACCCGTAATAATAGCAGACCGGTGAAAAGCGGCGATATTATTGCCGGCGTTCGTGTTGTTCCCTTGGTAATTGATAAACAGAAATTGGATATTGTGGATGACATCGCATGTGGCGGTGAAGTTGTTTCCATAAAAAAGTATAGTTCCTATAATGTAGGTATTATAACAACAGGCAGTGAGGTTTATCATGGACGTATAGAGGATAAGTTTGGTCCCGTGGTTAGAGAGAAAGTCGAGGCTTATGGCAGTAAGGTCACTCAACATATTATTGTCCCGGACGATGCGGAATTGATAGCAAATGCTGTCAAAACGTTAATTAGCAATGGAGCTGAGTTGATACTGACTACCGGCGGAATGTCAGTTGATCCTGATGATGTGACTCCCAGTGGAATTAAAAAGGCTGGAGCTCAAATCGTCACTTATGGTGCACCTGTATTGCCGGGATCAATGCTGATGGTGGCCTATTTAGGAAAAATACCGATTTTAGGACTTCCCGGCTGTGTTATGTACCATCGGACAACTATTTTCGACCTTGTCCTCCCACTAGCTTTAACAGACCAAGTGATTACCAGACCTCTTATTGTAAAACTAGGAATGGGAGGCCTATGCCTGGAATGTGATGTGTGTCAGTACCCGGCTTGTTCATTTGGGACCGGCGCGTAGAAGAGAAGGGAGGGCAAAAAGGTGAGGACAAATGTTTCATTGGAAGAAGCGCAAGCTTTGTTGTTGGAAAGGGTTTATCCTGCCAAAGAATGCTATGTTTCTTTATCCGACGCTATAGGCCGTGTTTTAAGTCAAGACATAAAGGCTAGTGAGAACTTGCCTCCGTTTAACAAGTCACCACTGGATGGATATGCTTTACAGGCTAAAGATACAGAGGGAGCTGAGCAGCCGGGTGGTGTGCAGCTTAAAGTAATCGAAGAGGTCCGAGCGGGTTACCTCCCCACAAAAAAAGTAACTTCAGGTACTGCAATCAAAGTAATGACTGGTGCTCCTTTGCCCGAAGGTGCTGATGTGGTTGTCAAATATGAGGATGTAGATAGGTCTGGGGCCTACATAAGGTTAGATTACACCGTAAAATCAGGTAGTAATATTATTCAAGCAGGGGAAGACATTACGAAGGGAGAAACGGTTGCCTATAAAGGTACATTGCTTACTCCACCCCTCATAGGATTAATAGCTAGTATTGGAGTACCTAAGGTCCCGGTATTTAATAAAGTACGAGTTGCTATTCTTAGTACAGGTGATGAGTTGCTGGATCCATCTCAAGAATTACAGCCAGGTAAAATCTTTAATAGTAATTTGCATAGTTTAAGGGCATTGTGCTTAAATTTAGGTGCTCATCCGGTTAGTTTCGGGATTGTACCTGATGAAATAGAAGTTACTGCAGAACGGATTTCCGAAGCTTTGACAGGAGCAGATATCGTGATTACCACAGGCGGGGTTTCAGTAGGTGATTATGACGTGGTTTTAGACGCTCTTAAGAAAATTGGATCAGATATTATTTTCTGGAAGGTCGATATGAAGCCAGGTTCACCAATAGTGGCAGCTGAAAAAGATAACAAACTGATTATTGGTCTTTCGGGAAATCCAGCAGCAGCCTTTATTACATTTGACTTAGTAGTGGTACCGTTAATAAAGAAAATGAGAGGACTTGACAGCCAATTACCGTTAAAAGTTTCTGCAACCTTTGTCGATCACTTTGACAAGCAAAGTCCGCAGCGAAGATTTTTAAGAGCTGAGCTTTTTAGACAAGGGGAAAAAGATTATATTAAACTTACAGGTAAACAAAGCAACGGTATATTAAAGTCTATGATATCCTGCAATGCCTTAATTGATGTTCCTGCTGGAAATGACCGGCTTATTTCCGGACAGAAAGTTTCGGCTGTATTAGTTGGGAGCTTTAATGAACATCACGCCTTCAATTATTGATTAGTACGCACAAAAAATTATCTAATTGAGGGGAGTAATGAGATGAGTATTCCCGTAATATCTTTTGTGGCTGGAAGATCGGGTTCAGGAAAAACGACGCTGCTTGAAAAATTAATCAAAAGGCTTAAAGAGGATGGAATCAGGATTGCCAGTATAAAACATGATGCTCATGAATTTGATATAGATAAGGAGGGAAAAGATACATGGCGATTTGCGCAGGCTGGCGCGGATATTGTAGCTATATCTTCTCCCCAAAAAGTAGCTATTATTGAGAAGGTTAATCAAGAGAAAACACTAGATGAAATTTGCGCTAAGATTTCTGATGCCGATTTAATACTGACCGAAGGCTTCAAACTTGGCAGTAAACCCAAAATAGAGGTACACCGTTCAGAGATTCATGGTGAGTTAGTGTGTAACTCAAGTGAATTATTAGCAATAGCTAGCGATGTTGAATGGAATGTAGGCGTTCCTTGCTTTCACATTAATGATATAGAGGGAATAGCGGGGGAGGTCAGGCGATACATGGCTAAGTTCTCGGCTGCCATTTCAACATATCAACAGACGCACTAACCTCATACCGAGTTTTAGTCACCGCCCCGGACTTCAGTCTGGGGCTTTTGCTGTTTTCTTGGACTATAATCCTATATCCATAATTAATATAGTAATCGATATATAGATAAGGGCAGGCCCTGAAAGGAGTGGTACAGATGTTTTTTGTTTATGAATTAGCGAAACAACAACAAATCATAATTGACCATCGGAGACGTTGGCGTCGGCCGACATGGAGAGTCCTGCTAATCTTGGTACTGATATCGTATTTGGGCTTTCGGCTATTATGAGGATACTGTGGCCCCGGTGGTTTCGGCAGTTGAGGTCTGTTAGTGTCCTGTGCAGCATAAAGTAAAGCCAGTTTCCCGGTTTGGGAAGCTGGCTTTTTTGCGTCAAATATAGCTGCTTGGAAATAGTTAGTCCTTTAAAGGCAATCAATTACGGTTTATCTTGTCTATCGTTTCGTTTGTCAGGTAATGGCTTGCCGGCAGCAGGTTGCAAACCAGGAAGTGCCTCGGCCCCAGCCGCACCTGTCTGCCACAGTTGATAGCCATACAAGAGAACAGCAATCAAAAGGGCCATAAGAAGCAGCTGATAACTCGGAATGTAAAATTGAAAAATACCTATCTGCACAAACCAATTTGCTAAGAGAAAGGTCAGTATGAAATCTGTAACAGCATTTGTAACCATAAATAGCCAAAAGCGTCCATAAGTGTACGTAAAAATCCAAATGATTCCGATAAGATAAGGGCCGTAGGTGAATATCGACATATTTACAAAAGGGAAAACAGTCTCTGTTGGTAACCACCAATGCAAGGTAATGCCTAATTCCATAACAATTGTAGTAACAAGCCCACCGAATAAGGCAACCGGCATATAACGCCGGATCTCTGTTTGCTTAAGAAATAGGAGCGATAGCCAGGAAACTACAAAGCTTGCCCAAAGTAGCGTTTGATTGCTCAATTATATCCCCTCCGGTTAGTCTGCCTCTTCCCGTTCTTTCTGCAGTTGTATTAAGGTATTGATATATTGTCCGTCGGCAGGATTTGTTTTTGGTATCACAGGCTTAATGGGATTTCTTCGGGAGTCTTTTTTTCCTATTTTATCTATGGTTATCACCTCAGCATTATATTTCCCGTTTTAGAAATAGACATGCTTGTGTGCCTAGTCCTTCAGTATAAATAAAATGCCGCTTAAAGCCTTTCGGCTTAAAGCGGCATTTATCTACACTACGTTCCTGCAGCATTTCTAATAAAATTCAAAAAAATAATTTATAAAATATAGATATATAAATAGAGGAATATGCTTACAATAATGGAATATAATGGTAAAAATGGAAGGTGAATACTTTGAAGATTACTAAAGTTACTCCGGTTCTTCGTATTCCCAAAGCCTATGTACAAGATAAATATTGTGAGGACACCTATCTTTTAAGTAAAAGGCCGGATACATCTTTTAAAAGTGTATTGGAAAAAGCATTACAACAACAACGAACAAAAGTAGATGTAAAACTTTAGCGCCCATGGGGCGCTTTTTTGTGCCTTTTATTGTCTTCCACCTTAATTGTTCTTGGTAAGTGCAGCCATAGGCACCTCATAAGCTAGGCTAGTAAACTATCATTCAAATTGTGTGTTTCGGTTGCTGGGAATAAGGTGCAATAGATAAAAAGGGGTAAAACATGGCAGAATAGTTAAATATAGGGGCTTATTGGATCAGTACTGAAAGAGGTGAGCAGATTGATGTACCCGATGCGGATATTTAGCCGGTTCAGCGGGAAAAAATTTATGGCCGCTACGTTTGGTTTTAAGCTGTATACCATAAGAAAAATTCTATGGGCATTAATTAAAATACCGCTATTACTATTTCCCTTAGCTCTTATTGTGTACTTTTGTTATGCCATGATAGCGCTATTTTCGAAAGCAATCTTAGGAGTAGGGATGATAATAAAATATTTAGGTAATCGCGACGTCATGCTGCGTTTGATGTGGGAAGGCCTAACAACTGGGCCCGATAAGAAGTCCCGGTATACACCGGATATAATGTCACGGGGACGGTTCCACTGACACAAAGATGGACTTGAGAATTTACAGGTATACTATCGGAACATATGTTCGGTAAAAAGCGATAAATAAAAACGGCTTTGCTAAGTGCCGTGATTGGGCGCAGGGTACTCTTCATTTGGTAACATAAGCTGCAGCGATTTCATAAAATAAGTCGGCTTTTTCTTCAATTGGATGCCGGTATTGATCAATCCCTATCCAGTAGCCTATGACTGGAGCATCTTCCAAGATGTGCTTCACTTCGTGAAAAAAAACCTTGCGTAAGGCACAGGGAGACAGACACTCGTTGGCAACAATATAGTATCTGCCCTTCTTGCTGTGCCATACGAAAGCATGAATAGCACCGTCCATTATGAGTACCCGGGTGCGGATATTATAGGTTGCCAAAACTTCATCGATATTGATATCCGGCTCAAAGAGAGAGTAAAGCATTGTGTAATTTGGCATAGTTATACCAGCTTTCTGGTTTAATTGTTTATAACTTGCACTTCTTTGTTTTTCCAGACGCAGAATCAATTCTCACCAGACTCTTCATCTTCAATCATTTTAATAATTGTCATCATTTGCCGAATCGCTTTGGGAGATGCGCTTTTGACTTGCTTTAGAAATAATTGCAGGTCAGGGCGTTTTTTTGTTTCCAGCCAAAATGCAAGCAAATCGGGGTCTTCAACCAAGGCATGATCAATTTTGGTAATCGTGTCGGCAGTAAATTCAGCATTGTTATCAGCACGGCCAAGAAGATAATCGGTAGTCACGTTAAAAAAATCAGCAAGGCTTTGCAGGGTGACAAGGTCTGGTTCGCGCGTGCCTTGCTCATAGTTATTGAGCCGGCCTCTTGTTAAACCTGTTAAATCCGCCAACTGTTGTTGCGTTAAGCCTTTAGCATTACGTAATTCTGCAAGACGTAATGCATACTGCGGTTTGATCATACAGTACACCACCCTTGCTCTTATTATAAGAAACAAAACGTTTCCATGCAATAGTAGAAACAAAATGTTCAAAAAGTCTTGACGGAAACGAAATGTGTCGTTAAAATGAGTTTAGAAACAAAATGTATCAAAAGTATTAAGGTACATAAAAATGAGGTGATCTTATTACGATTCATTATTTTCTCATTAACTATAGAAATTCAGGAAGATATGGGCGTATTGCTATTGAAGGGGAAAAAGAAGAAATAGAAGTGTATCTTTGCAAATGCAGCAATGATGTTCGCTATATAAAGAGCGGAGAAACAATAAAACGGCATGAAAAAGGAAAAAGAAAGATCGATTGTGGTGTTATCCGTGGTTTTTTCTTTATTCTTGATATCATCAATACTCTTAGCGCTAAACGATTAAAGTACTCCTTAGATAAAAGACATGTGGAGGTGTGTTGAAATAGACAAACTTGAAAAAATACTGAAGGATTTATCTGATGGCGTCATTAGTGAAGAAGAATGTATAAACACTCTACAGTTGGAAGCTCATAGTGAGGATAGTAAGTCCGATGCAAAACAGTATAACCTGCTGATGCGGCGCGGGACAGTTCTTGTAGAACACTACATCGATATATATGGAAGAATTCCTGATGATATCCTAATAGAAGAAGAGAACCTAATTGAAATGCTTAAGCTCGTTATGGAGATCAAATCGATACTACTGCCTGAAGAATATCGGCTGCTTTATCTATGGACTGTGAGAAGATGCAGCTTTGAGCAAATTGCCGAGAGACAAGATACTTACAAAATGAAAATCCATCGAGATATAATGAAAATCCGCAAAAAGCTGTTACAATATGCAGAAAAAAATAAGTATATAGTGAAGGACATCTTAACCTCCAGAGCTTCTAAACAAACAGCAAAAAGCCCTAGCCAGACAGTGGGTTTTATTCATGAATATTTACAACATGTGGCTGTAAATGGCCGCTGGAAGAAAAGGCGCGATGGGCGAAGTGAGTTTGTTTCCGAAACTCTTTGTAAGGTGCCTGAAGGGTTATCTACTTCATTTAAAGATACCAAAACCTGTTGTCCGATTTGTGGTACGGACTGGGGTGAGAATTTGTGTACGAGGAGGTGAAGAGCATGTATTGTCCACTGCTTTGTATCAACCCCGATAGTACAGTGGCTTCCTTTGGTCAGTGTAAAGAAGAAGCCTGTTCCTGGTGGATTATCATTGACGACATCGGTAAATGTGCAATCTGCCAAATGGGAGAAAAGGCAGCAAATCCCTAAGCGAAAACACACCAATTGTAGAAAGGAGTTGCTTATATGGTTCCAACATTAAAATTGAGTGACATCATTAATAAGTGGCGGGATGCTTTGCAGGCGAGTACGGTTATACGCGATTATTGTATGACTAAATACAATAAGGCGCCTAAAATATCGATCGGTATTAACTCCAAACATCCACCGGCAGATGAGGACTATCCGCTAATTGTTCTTTATCCCGGTGCAAAAGAAGAAGGGCTGGAACTGCAGGAATATTGCTATACACTAACCGTAAAATGGACAATCCTTCAGGCTGAGACAACCGCAGCAGGTGATATAACAGAGTATTTGGGAGTAGCCGAGTGCGATGACCTTGGACAGCTGATTTACCTGGAATTGGCCGGATTAAGCACGGATAATCCCATTAGCAGCGTGCGTTACAACTTAGATCCGGTAGCCTGCTATCCGCGTTTTCCCGGTTGGATGGACATTACCCTGAAGATTACGCCGGTCAACGGCTACAACATTAATTATTAGGAGGAATACCATGTCACGAGCAAAAGGATACAACTCTCAATTAGCGATGGCCTATGAGCAGGCTTACGGCCAAACGCCAGCTTCACCAGCAGGCTATAATATGCCGTTTAATCAGTCGAAAATTGCTATTGCCCAAAACCTGATAGAGTCCACCACTATTCGCGGACGGCGCGATAAAGAGCAGCCCGCAATCGGTAATGTCGATGTATCCGGCAGCCTAGTAGTGCCGCTTGATCAGATCGGAACAGGCTATTGGCTGAGGTCTATGTTCGGCAGTCCCGTAACTACCGGTTCCGGGGATCCATATACCCATGTTTTTAAAGTAACCGACAGCCAGCCATCTCTGGTACTGGAGCAGCAATACCCGGATATTCCGGCTTATGAAATGTTTAACGGGTGCAAAGTAAATAAGTTTTCCTTCGTCTACGGCGGCGACAATGAACTTACAGCAACGCTGGAACTGCTTGGCGCCAAGCGAACGGTCGGCGCAACGCCCTTCACTACAGTCCTGAGCGAGCTTCCGCTGCTGAAATTCAGCAACTTCCAAGGAACGCTGGAAGAAGGGGGCGAGCAACTGGCTATTGTTACCGAAGCAGGGCTGAACCTCGATTTCGGCCTGGACGGCAATACATACACCATTGGCGGCAACGGCTGCCGTACGGACCTGCCGGAAGGAGCTTTGCAGATATCCGGCAGCATTACAGCTTTTTTTGCTGATACCGTGTTACTGAATAAAGCAATCAGCAATACGAAATCTTCACTGAAATTTAAATTTACAAGCGGCGCCCATAGCCTCGCCTTTTTCCTGGAGGAAGTCGTTTTTCAGCAGACCTCGCCCGGTATTGAGAACGAAAAAGGAATTACTGTTAAGCTGCCGTTTCAGGCTTTTTATGATAGTGGTGCCGATGGCAGTGCCATTGTTGCGACCCTGATCAACAGCCAGGCCTCCTATGCGGGATAGCGGCCTATTCACACGGATAAAGAATAGAAGAAAACAGATGTAAATAAAAAAGATCAACAGATAAAAAAGCTCTGTTGATCTTTTTTATTACCGGAAGGCTACAGACTGAAAAACGTAGCGGGAGGGGGCAGATGCATATGCCGGACGCAGGTGCGTCTGATGACAGAGTCGGGTACGATATTAATTATAATAAGCCGGCAACAGGACAGAATATAACGATTCTTAATCCCATGAATGTATCATTCCTGCCGCGGCAGGAAATCTCGGCAAGTCAAACGGTAAACAACATCATTAAGTTAGACGATTCAGCCATCCAAGCCATCCTGCCGGCAGAAAATAAGGGAATATCCTCGCTAGCTGTCAGTCGGGAATACGATTTCAAT
>Ga0366767_1009_pt1 | contig 17320 bp, 15 predicted proteins | sample TotcelHN113001N5_FD_207062 | JGI IMG/M metagenome (GOLD analysis project Ga0366767, IMG submission 207062) | Enriched cells from coal bed in the Powder River Basin, Montana, United States - Total cells N11 rep1 HSBNCT.N11.300.1.N5 ...
TTGGGCACCAGACTCTTTTATTTTCGATAATTGAGTTTTGAAATCTTTATCACCTTTGCCAATAACTTTTCCGATACTGAGCCCCAGTTGACTGAAGTAAAAAATGCCTATAGGGCCAAATTTAATGAAGATCCTATCAATAAGGTATACCTGGGCTATGATAAGCTGCTGGTAATTATTGAGGCTATTAAAAAGGGCGGCGGAGCCTCAGCTGATAAAATCCTGCAAGGCTTGAACCAAATCAGCGATTTGCAGGGAACTACCGGTAAAATCACCATTTCGCCGCAGACTCACCAACCGGTTGGCTTGTCAATGGTTATGTACAAAATCGAGAACGGCAAATATGTTGATCTCGGACGGTATATTCCTGCCAAGCATATGAAGTAGGTTTATTGTCGGCAGGGACACTCTTAACCAGTGTCCCTGCAATAAGCTAAAAGGCAATAAGGAAGGAGAATCGCTCCAAGTGACAATACAACAGCTTATTAATGGAATTTCGCTGGGATCAGTTTACGCATTGATAGCGGTAGGCTTTGCCTTGATTTTCAATATACTGAAGTTCTCCAACTTTTCTCATGGCGGACTGATGAGTGTAACTGCTTATATCGGTTACATCGCCGCTATCGTATTAATGAACTATATCGACTCGTTGCCTTTGTTTATGGCGACATTGGTTGCAGCGGCACTGGGAGGCGGACTGTTAGCGCTAGTGGTGGAAAGAGTAGCCTTCCGACGTTTGCGCAGCAATAATAGTCCGGTAATTTATTATTTCATCTCCTCAATCACGATGGGGATTTTACTGGAAAATATTCTGACCATCTTTGCAAGCAGTAACTTTTATTCGTATCCGCCATTTTTGCCGGCAGCAGTCATTAACTTTGGCAAGTTCACAATTGCCATTCCTGACCTGCTAATGCTTTTCTTCTCGACGAGTTCATTGGGAATACTGCTATTTGTGCTGCATAAGACCAAGATCGGTCTGGCTATCCGTACCATGTCCTTTGATATTAATACCGCCAAATTGATGGGAATGGACCCTAATGCCGTAGTTGCAGCAACCTTCTTTGCGTCAGGTGTACTTGGCGGCATCAGCGGTGTTTTTCTAGGCATCAACTATACATTATATCCCCAGTTAGGCCAGATGATCGTTAAAGGTTTTGTCGCTTCTGTTATTGGCGGCTTGGGCAGCATAACTGGTGCATTAATTGGAGCCGTTCTGTTAGGGGTGTTGGAAATCTTCCTGATCGGCTCGGTAGGAGCCGGGTGGGCACCTGTGTTTGTATTTATAATCATGTTAGTTTTCTTGCTACTGCGGCCGCGAGGTATTGCGGGTGTAGTTGTCCAAGAGAAAGCATAAGGGGGAGCATGCCGTGGAGTATATCTTATCAACACTTACGTTTACGGGCATTAGTTTAATTGGCGTGCTCGGCGTGTATCTCGTTACTGGTCTTACCGGATTGTTTTCTTTTGGACAAGCCGCTTTTCTTGCCATTGGAGCTTATGTTTCTGCTGTTTTGGTAAAAAACTTTGCTGTTTCTTTGCCGTTGGCGGCAATTATTGCAATGCTTACTGGTCTCCTGGCCGGTTTGGTAGTAGGTGTTCCCACCGTGCGCTTGCGGCGGGATTATATATCATTGGTGACTTTTGGGTTTGGCGAAGCAATAATTGCAACCCTTAATAACTCCACCAATATTACCGGTGGGGCAACCGGCCTTTCGGGAGTACCGCAGTATACTAATTTCTGGGTTGTACTGGTTACCGTTATCATTTGTTTAGCCATTGTCATTGGCTATAAACATTCCAAGTATGGCAGACAGTGTCTGGCTTTGCGCAGTGATGAGCTGGCGGCTAAAGCCATGGGCATTAATGTAGAACGATTGAAATTGATTACCTTCTTAATTGCAAGTGTTATGACCAGTTTTGCCGGTGTTTTATATGTGTTTTATACCTCTTATGTCGAGCCTGGTGCTTTTGGCTGGGTAGTATCGGCAGAGTGGACCATCATTGTGTTTGTTGGCGGAATTAACAGTCTTACCGGAGCAGTAGCTGCCTCAATTTTATTGACCGGCTTACCGGAAATGCTGCGATTTGCTTCAGAATGGCGAATCATCATTTATTGCGTCATCGTTCTTTTGATTATCAACTTCCGCCCGACAGGGATATTTGGCGAAAATGAATTATCGCTGCGTAGAATCAAACAATTTATAAGAAAAGGAGCCAAAGCAGCATGAGTCAGTTGGAAGTCAAAAACATATCCAAAGCGTTCGGCGGTGTTAAAGCAATAGATAACTTTTCTTTTGCCGTAGGTCAGCACGATATCGTCGGTATCATTGGACCTAATGGGGCTGGCAAAACAACTGCCTTTAATTTACTTACCGGTGTATATCCACTTGACTCAGGTCAGGTTCTATTGAACGGTACTGATATTTCCAAACTGCCTCAGCATGAAATTGCCCGGGCCGGAATGGCTCGTACCTTTCAAAATATTCGGTTATTTCGTGGTTTAAGTGTATTAGAAAATGTTATGACTGCTGCTGATCCCTATTCGCCGTATAATCTGCTTGACGTTCTTTTCTACAGTAGCCGTAAGCGTCACAATGAAGAAGCAGCTAGGAAACAAGGCAGCGAATACTTAAAAATTGTTGGTCTTGAGGGTTATGAAAATGAACGGCCCGAGAGCTTGCCTTATGGGTTGCAGCGTAAGCTGGAAATAGCCCGGGCACTGGCAACTAATCCCAAGGTACTGTTATTAGATGAACCGGCTGCGGGACTCAATCCCAGCGAAGTACGTGAATTCATTGAATTAGTGAAAAGGCTGCATAAGCAATTTGATTTTTCCATTATTATTATTGAACACCGGTTAGAAGTTATCATGGAACTTTCATCGCAGATTTTTGTCCTTAACTTCGGGAAGCTGTTGGCTAGCGGTACACCGTCTGAAGTAGTGGGCAATAAGGCCGTAACAGAAGCTTACCTCGGAGAGGAGGATGAATCATGCTTAATATAGCAAATCTGCATGTTTCCTATGGGCATATTCAAGCTTTGCATGGCGTGAGCTTAGCTGTTCCTAAAGGCAAGATTATCAGTATTATTGGTTCCAATGGGGCTGGAAAAACTACGCTTCTCAATACCATCTGCGGTTTGGTAAAACAGAAAAGCGGTACCATCCAATTTGAAGGTGCCGAACTGACGCGGACTACCCAGCATATTATTAAGCAAGGGCTCGTTCACGTACCGGAGGGCAGAAAGGTATTTGCCGGACTGACTGTTGCCGAGAATCTCTTAGCAGGCGGTTACATTCTAAAAGATAATCACCAGCTCCGGCGCAATATGGAAAAAATGTTTGACCTATATCCTATTCTAAGAGAGCGGAAAGATCAACATGCCGGAACACTTAGCGGTGGTGAGCAGCAAATGCTTGCCATTTGCCGGGGCCTGATGTCTGAACCTAAGATGATCCTGCTTGATGAGCCTTCACTGGGACTTGCTCCAATTATTGTCAATGGCGTTTTTCAACTGATCAAGCAAATTAGCGAGCAGGGACTTACTGTTATGTTAGTAGAGCAAAATGCCAAAAAGGCGTTGGCCCTTAGCGATTATGCTTATGTGCTGGAAAATGGGAAAGTAGTCATGCAGGGAGAGGGTAAAAAGCTCTTGTGTGATGAAGGTGTTAAAAAAGCTTATCTAGGTGACAGGTAACCGGATTGTTGGCCGTTACCATAGAGACTATATGTACGGAGGACTGAAATGGCAGTTTTTCATGTTAATCAAATAAAAGGGACTGAATTTCCTGCCGGACGGTTAACTAAGGTGATTGCCGGCCCGGGTGCACCGGCTGAACCGGACCACTTTGTTATGGGACAGGTAACCATTTATCCAGGGGGAGAAATTCCCGTCCATCATCATGAGCAGGAAGAAATTTACTACATTGCCAAGGGGCAGGGGATTTGCGAACTCAATCAGGAACAATACCCCATTGTTCAGGGCAGTTATATCCATATTCCCTCTAAGAGCCACCATTATTTAAAAAATACGGGTCAAGATGAGATGATCATGCTGTTTTGTTATGCACCCAAGGGGATTGTAGAGCACTGGCAGCAAGAATTGCAACCGGTAGGAGGGGAAGAATGAATATTGTAACCTGTGATATTCTGGTAGTTGGCGGGGGTGGAGGAGCTTTGCGGGCAGCTATTGCTGCCAAAGAGGCTAATCCTAAACTACACGTTGCGGTGGCAACAAAAGGAATGCTCGGTAAAAGCGGAGTGACGGCAACAGCCTGTTCCGACCGGATGGCTTTTCATGCCGCTCTTGCTGATACCGAACCGGTAGGACCGGACTCCTGGAAGTATCATGCCGATGATATTTATCGCATTGGCGGGATGGTTTCTGATCATAATCTGGCAGAGGTACTTGCCCGTGGCGGTAAGGAGGCTTTTGAATTTCTCGATGAGTTAGGTGTTCCCTTTGCCAGAAAAGACGGTCTTGTTGATCAATTTGTAACCGATGGCTCTGACTATGCCCGGGCTTGTTATACAGGGCCGCGGACTGCAGTTCATATTGAAGAAGCACTCATGCGTAAAATTAATCAAATGGATATTACCATTCACCACTTTACTGCCGTTCACCAGCTGATTGTAAAAGCAGGGCGCATAGTTGGCGCTCTTGCCGTACGTACCCAGGAACATAAGCCTGACCGGGCCATTACTGTATTTGCCGTACCGGCAGTTATTCTTGCTACCGGCGGCGGGGGGCTGATTTATGAACATAACGTTTTTCCCGGCGGGATGACCGGTGATGGCTATGCTATGGCCTATGAAGCGGGAGCGGAATTGGTCAACATGGAATTTATTCAAATTGGGATTGCCTCAACTAAAACCCGTTTTAACTGCTCAGGCAGTATGATGCGGGCTCTGCCCCGTCTTATCAATGATGCCGGTGAGGAGATTCTTGCCAAGTATTTTCCGCAAGGTACAAGCGCAGAGGAAATTTTTGATACCTTATTCAAAAAAGGCGCCAGTTGGCCGGTCAGTTATGAACATAAAACACACATTATCGATGTTGCCTTATACAAGGAATGGCAAGCCGGCAACAAAGTATACTTAGATTATAGCCGAAATCCCGAGGGCTTTGACTTTAGCCTGTTGACACCGGAGGTGCAAGATCGTTACCGCTCGGAGATCCGGGTTGAACTGGGAGAGGAAAAGCGCCGTCAGTCTCCGTTGTATCGTTTGCAGGAAATCAATCCTGCCTCTATTGAATGGTTTTTGGAGCGGGGGATTGATATTGCAAAAGGGGATTGTGTAGAAGTAGCCGCTTGTGCTCAACATTTTCAAGGTGGCATAAAAATTGACGAACAGGCGCGAAGTACCGTTGACGGCTTGTGGGCTGTCGGTGAAACAGCAGGAGGGCAGCATGGTGCTAACCGGCCGGGAGGTAATGCGTTGCTGGACTGCCAGGTTTTCGGTAAAATTGCCGGTGAGGCTGCGGTACATAAGCAGGGGATTTTGACTGACGACGATATTGCTTATGTGAATACAGCAGGTGCTCAGTTTAAAATGATGGTGGCCGGACTGGCAAAGGGTGATGTGGCTGCTACTGTTATGCGTCAGGCCTTACAGAAAATAATGAAACAAAGTGCGAGTATTATTCGTACCCAGGACGGCCTTGCTCAAGGAAAAACCGAATTGAATGAGCTTGGCAAGCACATACCTTATGTTGATGAAAAAGGGCTTTCCTATTGTTTGGAAACAAAAGATATGCTGGTAACCGCTGCAATGGTACTGGCAGCAGCAGCAAAACGTGATGAGAGCCGGGGACCGCATCTCAGGTTTGCCAGTTTTGCTGACAATACGCCTATTAGTCGTAGAGATCCTGAGTGGCAAAAATACATTGTTATTAAAAAGAGTGAGACAGGGCCGGTTCTTGAAGTACTTAAGCCTATTGAATAGGGGGTGTCCAGTTGTTTACCGGAATAGAGCATACTGCGATTGCCGCTCGTGATAGTCAGTCTTTGGCTGACTGGTATCAAAGGCTATTTGGTTTCCGTATTGTTTACAGCAGCGGTACCGAACCACCGGTGTATATGTTAAAAACTCCTGACGGCACAATGCTGGAAATACTTCCGGCTCAAGATGAGCAATTGACAGAAGAGTATAATGCTAAGCAAGCAGGAATACGGCACATAGCTTTTACCGTAACTGACTTTGCCGCAGCGTATCACTATCTGGAGAAGCGAGGTATTTCTTTCTTTGAAATACGGGAAGCAGCACAAATGAAATTGGCTTTTTTCCGTGATCCCGAAGGTAATATTTTGCATTTAATGTGGCGGCCTGAGGTATTGGATTAAAGGCATAAGAGAGCAGGGAGTTTCAGCATCGCTGAAACTCCCTGCTCTTTTCGTATGTAATAAGGCAATGGGGTTTCCTGTAGTACTTATTATCTGTTAGAAGATATAAGTCTTAGAGCCTGGGAAGGCGACCTGTACTTTTGTCTTGACACAAAAGTACCAAAAAGTCAAGACCTGTACGGAAATAGCCTTGGAAGCAGACCTCCCTTGCGGAAAGGACGAAAACTCGCTACGCTCAAACAGTCGTCCTTTCTTATCGCAAGGAAGGTCTGCTTCCACCCTGCGGGACGGCCATTTCCGTAAGGGTCGAAGGAACCGAAAAGAAGGAACGAAAAAGAATGGAAAGCTTCGTTTTCCTCAATCCTCGTCCGTTCCTCGTTATTATCGGCCTTTCTGGAAAAAAGACGGTCCGCAGGATGGAACTACCGCCAGCTTACGTTAAGAAATCCATTTGTTTGAGCGCAGCGAGTTTAATGGATTTTAGTAAGGTGGCGGTAGTTCCAAGTCTTTTTTCCAGATTGGCCTAGCATTTTTGGTACTTTTGTTGCGATGACAAAAGTACGAACCGTGCTTTTCCCTTGAACCTGTCGAGCTTACAGCAGCCCCGTAATACTGTGAAATAAAATAACCAGAAATACGGTAGTTGTCTTAATAACCGTCATTGCAAAAATGTCTCCATAAGAATCGCGATGAGTCATTCCACAGACGGCAAGCAGAGTGATGACTGCACCGTTGTGAGGCAGTGTATCCATACCGCCTGAAGCCATCGATGCAACTCTATGGAGAATTTGAGGAGACATGCCGATGGTATTAGCCCAGGTCAGCCAGTCTTTGGCTAATAAGTCCAGTGCAATAGACAAGCCACCAGAAGCTGAACCGGTAACACCGGCTAAAACATTCACAGTAACCGCTTCGGAAACTAGTGGTGAGCCACCGATCTTAATGGACATTAAGGCCCCTGAAATTGCTTTAAATCCAGGTAAAGAAGCAATAACATTACCGTAACCGACTTCCGAGGCAGTGTTCATAATTGCCAATAAAGAGCCGATAGCTCCGGCATTAAGTGATTTGGCTAATCCTCCGCCCGGCAAACGACTCGATCCCAGTAATAAGGTTAGCAGAATGCCGATTACCAAGGCAATGATTAAAGACCAGCTACTGATTACATTTTTAACGGCAGGAGCCACCAAGGGGAGATTCATAGCCTGGAAAGGCTGTAAGGTAGTCGAATTCCAGGTAAATATATTATTCAAGAAAAAGTTTACCACTAATACCGCAAGGAGTGGCAATGCTCCAATATACCAGGGAGGCAAATCAGCAGCACCTTGGTCGGCTTCCGGTTCGTTCAAGGTGTGATTGCCGTAGCCTTCTCCGGCAGCGGCAGCCGCTTTTCTGCGATGTTCCATCCAGGTGACTCCAAGGAATAAAATGGTTAGACCACCTAATATTCCGCAGATTGGTGCAGCATAAATGGTTGTACCAAAATAATTCGTAGGGATAATATTTTGAATCTGTGGCGTGCCCGGAAAAGAATCCATTGTGAATGTAAAAGCTCCTAAGGCGACGGAGCCCGGTACCAGACGTTTAGGAATATCTGCTTCTCTAAATAACGCAGCAGCAAAGGGATAAACGGCAAAAACCACGACAAATAAGCTGACTCCGCCATAAGTAAGTACTGCTCCGGCTAGGACGACTGCTAAAATTGCCCGTTCTTTTCCCAGGCTGCGAATGATTGCTCGGGAAATGCTTTTGGCTAAACCGGTATCTTCCATAACTTTGCCAAATACAGCCCCAAGTAAAAAGATAGGGAAATACGACTTGATATAGGTTACTCCTTTGGCCATAAAAAGTTCGGTATAGGCCGGCATGAGCGGCAACCCGGAAAGCGAGGCAGCGAGCAGCGCAAAAATAGGGGCAAATAAAATAACCGAGAATCCTCTGTAGGCAAAAAACATTAGCAGGAACAGACTAAGGATGATTCCAATCTCTTGCATACTATATACCCTCCATTCAGTTCGTGTTGTTAATTTTGACCAGATGGTCATTCAAATTACTGGTAGTATAACCAAATTTCGGTATTTTAAATCATAAAAAATAAATAACTGTTTTTTTATTACTATGAAAACCTGCCGGTATAATAAACTTGTACAAGCTTCCATAGATTTAATACTCCCGGTACAGAGAAAGGACCTGAGGCCGCTAAAGGCTTCAGGTCCTTTGTTTATAGAATTTTATCAACTGAGGGGCTGCTCCGATGGGGAGGCCAGAAATTCAACATTTGGATTACGTTCTTTGGCCCAATTAAGCTGCCATTCATTACTGATCAGTACCAGTGGCCGTTCCTTGATATCCTCGACCAGCATGCCGTTATCCAAACCTTTGAGTGCCTGTATATTTAAGCCTTCACCTTCCAGCCAGCGGGCTACGCTGTATGGCAGGTGATGCATGAGCAGATCAACACCATATTCCTGCTTGAGGCGGTATTCTAAGACGTCAAACTGGAGGCTGCCGACAGCGCCGACAATAAAGGACTCAATTACATAGGGCTGGCGAAATATTTGCACTGCCCCTTCCTGGGCCAGCTGGGTCATGCCTTTGACAAACTGCTTGCGTTTCATCGTGTCTTTGGCCTGTACCCGGGCAAAATGCTCAGGCGGAAATACAGGGAAGTCCTGAAATCGGAATTGTTTTCCAGGTTGGCACAGTGTATCGCATACACCAAAAGTTCCTGGGTCAAAAAGACCGATAATATCGCCAGGATAGGCCTCATCGACGATAGTCCGCTCCTGGGCAAGAAACTGTTGAGGCTGGCTGAGTTTAATAAGTTTGCCCGATTGTACGTGATAAACCGGCATTCCCCGCTCAAATTTACCGGAACAGATGCGCATAAAGACAATGCGATCCCGGTGAGCAGGATTCATATTTGCCTGAATCTTAAAAATAAGCGCAGAAAAGTCATCACTATCAGGACTAATGAGGCCCTCCGAAGAAAGTCGGGGCATGGGCGGGGGAGCTAATTCCAAGAACTCCTCCAAAAAAGGCTGGACACCGAAATTGGTCATAGCACTGCCAAAAAACATAGGCGTTAATTCACCGTGGGCAATTTTCTCAGCGTCAAATTCGTCACCGGCCATATCCAATAGGGCAATGTCATCGCAGAGCGCCTGGTGCACGTCTTCGCCTAATAACTGGCGAAAAGCGGGGTCATCCACACTGCCTACCTTTGAAGCCAGAGCGCGCTGACCATGGGAACCGTCCTTGTCAAACAGTTCTACTTGCGCCAGTTTGCGGTTATAAACACCTTTGTAGCTGCCGTCAATTCCGACGGGCCAATTCATAGGGAAGGCCCGGATACCGAGGACTTTCTCCAGTTCTTCCATGAGCTCAAAAGGATTTCGTCCGTAACGGTCTAATTTATTGACAAAGGTAAAGATGGGAATACCGCGTTGTTTGCATACGCGGAATAGTTTTTTGGTCTGCTCTTCGACGCCTTTGGCCACATCGATAAGCATGACGGCGCTATCGGCGGCCATTAGCGTGCGGTACGTGTCTTCGCTAAAATCCTGGTGACCGGGGGTATCCAGGATGTTGACTCTAAAGCCTTGATAATCAAATTGCAGTACGCTGGAAGTAACGGAAATACCTCTTTGTTTTTCAATTTCCATCCAGTCTGATACGGCGTGCTTTTGTGTTTTGCGAGCCTTAACAGAGCCGGCCAGATGGATAGCACCACCATAGAGCAGTAATTTTTCCGTTAAAGTGGTTTTGCCGGCGTCAGGGTGAGAGATGATAGCAAAGGTACGCCGCCTATTTGGTTGATTGGTAATGTCAGGCATGTATTTCCTCCGGTTTTATTATCTATCGAAAGATAAGTTAATCTATTGATTCTACCAGCTCCAGGATGGAGATATCGCATGAAAAATTATACCTTTTTTTCGCGCCGACAGCAAGGCTTTAGGCAGTATCATCGGCTTCCTGCAGGATTTTATTTATTAATATAGAATAACTAATGATTCGGTATTACTTTTCTATATTAAAATGGAAATATCTTGAGACCGTTCAGAAAGTCCCAGATGCTAGGCGGAGCGAGGACGTGAGCGCAGGCAGTACCTGTAAGGTACGACCAGCAAAACGCCTGCAGCGACAACAATGCAGATGGGGCTTTATTAACGGCCTTTGCTATGAGGTGCGATTGTGCGACTATTCATTGCCGAAAAACCCAGCATGGCAGCAGAACTTAGCAAGTGTCTGCCTGGCCCGCTAAGCCGCAAAGACGGTTATATCATTACCGGCGGTGGAGTGATTACCTGGGCTTTTGGGCATATTCTGCGGCAAGCCGAGCCTGCTGAATATGATGAGAAATATAAGAAATGGCGTATCGAGGATTTGCCTATCATTCCCCAAACATGGAATTTACTTGTCGTGGATTCATGCCGTAAACAGTTTGCTATTATTGAGAATTTGATTAACCAGGCAACGGAAATCGTCCATGCCGGTGACCCTGACCGCGAAGGGCAGCTGCTTATTGACGAGGTATTAGACTATCTTCATAATGAAAAACCTGTTCACCGCATATTGCTCAATGCACTTGATGAGAAGAGTATCAAAAAAGCCATTGCCACCTTGCGGGAGAACCAGGATTTTTATAATCTGAAGCAGTCGGCTCTTGCCAGGGCACGCGCTGACTGGCTAATTGGCATGAATCTTTCCAGAGCGTATACACTGGCTGCGCAGCGGGCAGGTCACCGGACGACGCTGCCGGTAGGACGGGTAAAAACACCGACACTAGCTCTGGTAGTACGCCGTGAACGTGAATTAGAGGCTTTTAAACCACTAGAGTATTTCACAGTTAAAGCCGACTTCAAGCATGAGAATGGAGTGTTTACTGCCTACTGGAAACCAAGGGAAGAGCAACCGGGACTGGATAGCGAAGGACGCTTAACTGACGGTACTGTTGCCAAGGCGCTGGTAGAAAAAGTAAAGAGTGCCAAAACAGGTGTGGTTGTATTATGCGATACTGCCGAAAAAAAGGATCCTCAGCGGCTGCCCTTATCTCTTTCTTCCCTGCAGGTAATGGCCGGTAAAAAGTTCGGCTATGATCCCCAATTGGTACTAGATACAGCACAGACCTTGTATGAACGAAAGCTTACAACCTATCCCCGTTCGGATTGTGATTTTCTCCCTGAGTCGCAGCACAGTGATGGTGCAATTATCCTGGAAAACCTATGTATGAGCAGCCAAAAGGAGCTCTCAGCCTGGGCGGCAGAGGCTGACAGGTCTATACAAAGCCGGGCCTGGAATGATAAAAAGATTACTGCCCATCATGCTATCATTCCAACCACTGAAAAATGCAACTTCGCTTCCTTAAATGATACGCAGAAAAATATTTATTTTCTTATTGCCCAAAGTTATATTGCTCAGTTTTTTCCTGTCCATGTGTACAGTCAGACCAAAGTGGAACTAGACCATGGTTCAGAGACTTTCACTGCGAGCGGACGGGTTATTGTTGAATTAGGCTGGAAAAAAATATTTGCTGCCGATAGCGAAGATAAAGAGGACAAAAAGGATGAAGACGGCGGTATGCTCCCGGCTATGACGAAAGGCGATAAGGCCGATTTGCTAGGGGTAAAGGCTGATAAAAAGTCGACCAAACCGCCTGTGCGTTTTACGGCGGCAACGCTGCTGGCGGCCATGAAAGAAATTCACAAATACGTGAAAAACCCGGATTTGAAAAAACAGTTGAAAGATGTGGCCGGTATTGGTACTGAGGCTACCCGGGCAACAATTATTAAAGAATTAATCGATCGCCGCTTTTTACAAGAGGAAAAGAAGAAAAAGTATCTGATTCCCACCGAATCAGCCTATTTGCTTATTGATGCGCTGCCGGATGAGCTGACTTATCCCGATTCGACGGCGCTATGGGAGAGTATCCTCCACCGCATGGCGGAGGGAAGTGAAAATCTGGCAGTTTTTCTAGAGCAGCAAGCTCACTTTACCAGCAATTTGTGTAACATCGCTAAAGAACAAAATATTCCCTTAAAAGAAGGGCATGTGTGTCCCCAATGCGGTCAAGGTATTTTACAGCTTAGAAACGGCAGGAACGGGCAATTCTGGGGCTGTTCCCGCTATCCCGATTGCAAAGGCGCTTATGATGACGAGCAGGGACAACCGAAAAAACCGGAACATCCCTGTCCACGCTGCCGCCAGGGCAGTCTGCAGTTACGCAAAGGTAAAAACGGCGATTTTTGGGGCTGTACGCGCTTCCCTGCTTGCCGGGCAACCTGTGACGATGATCAGGGGAAACCCCGAATGGCGGCACAACCTGCAACAAGTGTACAAGCAGCGCAGTAAAAGGAAAGGACCTATACGTTTTGTGTATAGGTCCTTTTTTCTATCGTTTGGCAGTTCGGCGCTTTGCCGGACCCTGCTTTTTAAAAGTTGTATTTGAGGCGCCCTTCTCTTCTTTGGGTTTCCGCCGGCTGCGCAGATTATTTCCGCCATGGCGGATTAGCTTCTTTTCAGCAGGTTTTCCGGTGGCATCTGCCTTTGGACTGCTTGAACGGGTAGTTTCTTTAATGGCGTTTTTGATGACCTTTTTACCGCTAGCTGTGTATTTTTCCAGGGAAGAGCGGATGCCTTGCTCGATCATGCGCAAATAGATCCGTTCCTCCGGGACGACAAAGGTAATTGCCATTCCCGTTTCTCCCGCCCGGCCCGTACGGCCAATGCGGTGGATGTAGCTTTCCACATCATGAGGAATGTCATAATTAAAGACATGAGTAATACCTTCAATATCCAGTCCCCGGGCAGCAATATCAGTGGCGACTAATACTTGCAGTTTGGCACTGCTGAAGCGGCGCATTACCTGGGTACGCTTAGCTTGCGACAAGTCACCGTGCAGTTCGTCGGCATTAACGCCGCGTTGCACCAGTGCTGCCGTAAGCTCACTGGCCCGTTGTTTAGTATGGCAAAAGACAATTGCCAGATAAGGCTGGTATTCCTCAATCATGCGGCAGAGCTTGTCTAATTTACCTTGCTCCGGAGTCTCCACAATGGTCTGCTTGATTTCGTCAAGAGTCACATTTTGCGTTTTCACGCGAATATCAGCCGGTTTCTCCATATACCGGGTAGCAAGAGAACGGATTTTAGGCGGCATGGTTGCCGAAAATAGCATAGTCTGGCGCTTACGCGATGTTTGGCGGATAATTTCTTCCACCTCATCCAGGAAACCCATATGCAGCATTTGATCGGCTTCATCCAGTACCAGCTTGGTTACCCGTGCCACATCCAGCGTTTTGCGGCGCATATGATCAAGTATCCGGCCAGGCGTACCAATCACTAATTGATGATGTCCCTGCAGTTTTTTTAGCTGCGGCTCTAAGGCCTGTCCTCCATATACTGACAAAACCTGAATATCAAGCAGGGCTGCAAGTTTTTGGGCTTCTACCGTAATTTGTGACGCTAATTCTCTGGTAGGGGTAATAATGAGCGCCTGTACATAAGGAGCAGCCGGTTTAATGCTTTCTAAAATAGGCAGCAAAAAGGCCAGTGTTTTGCCGGTACCCGTCTGAGCCTGAGCTAGTACATCTTTGCCGGTCAGTAATGCCGGAATGGCTTGTATTTGAATGGGAGTAGGCTCGACAATACCAGTTTGCTTTAAATAGTCATTCAATTCGGGCCTAATGCCAAGTGATGAAAAACTTATTGTCATGAAAAGCACCTTTCTTTTCCATTTAATAGACTACCCGTCATTATACCAGTTTGTACAGGTAATGAATAGCCTATGCTGAAGTTATGTGCCAAGATTATAAAAAACACGGGGACAGGGATCATGTTTTGCAAAACATGATCCCTGTCCCCGTGTTTTCCTTCTGGCATACGTGCGGTTGGAAGGTATATCTCTTATAACAAAGAAACAATATAGTACCAATATTTGCTAGGAGGTTTACTTATGCTGTTTACTCCTTTTTCTGTCCGGGAACTAACCTTGAAAAACCGCATTGTAATGCCGCCCATGTGTATGTACTCGGCTGGGCAAGACGGTCAGGCGACCGACTGGCATTTCGTCCATTATGTATCACGGGCAGTAGGTCAGGCAGGACTCATTATTGTGGAAGCAACAGGTATTGAAAGCGCGGGCAGGATATCTGCCAATGACCTAGGGCTGTGGGATGATTGCCAAATGGAAAAACTAAAGCCTGTGGTAGCTGCTGTTCAGCAAGCTGGTGGCAAGATTGCTATTCAACTCAATCACGCCGGCCGGAAGTGTGAAGTAGCTGATGCACAGATAGTAGCACCTTCGGCAATTGCTTTTAGCAAAGATTACCGTGTACCCAAAGCATTGTCGATAGATGAGATTGCACAAATCGTGGAACGTTTTCAGTTAGCTGCTCAGCGGGCGGTTAAGGCTGGTTTTGATGCCATTGAAATACATGGTGCTCATGGATATTTGCTCAATCAATTCTTATCACCTTTGTCTAACCAGCGAAATGATCAATATGGCGGTTCACCTGATAACCGCGTAAGAATGCTGGGGCAGGTGGTGGAGGCTGTACGCAGTGTTATACCGGCAGGTATGCCCTTGTTTGTCCGTGTGTCGGCTCATGACTATGAGCCGGGCGGCAATACGCCGGAGTCAATTGCCGAGATGGTTAACCTCATTAAAGGCAAAGGCGTGGATGTCATTCATGTTAGTTCCGGAGCAGTGACACCGTCCATCCCCCGGGTTTATCCGGGTTATCAGATTGGTTTTGCGGTTACCATTAAAGAGCTGACGGGGCTTCCTGTTATCGGCGGCGGGCTGATTACCGAAGCTCTGCAAGCTGAGCGAATCGTTAAAGCCAATGTTGATATGGTATTTTTGGCAAGAGAACTGCTGCGAAATCCCTATTGGCCGCTGCAGGCAGCCAAGGAACTTGGTATTGATGTCTCTTGGCCGGTACCTTATGAACGGGCAAAATAGGCATATGTCAAGATAAAACCATTGCATATGCCTAGCTGAAACCTATCAGTCAAGCATATGCAATGGTTCATCTTTTGCCTTTGGCTCCCAAGGTTATTTGTTTTTGCCGAAATCAGTCGTGCCAAATCCTTTGTTTGGAAAGGCGCAATCCTCCGGAGCGATTGCAGTTTTATCAGTTCGAGCGAACCCCATACCTGCAGTACTGCAATCTACTGGAGTATTATCGTCCTGCTTAACTTCCTCTTTTTTACCAAAATCAGTCGTGCCAAATCCTCTCGCTGGTAAACCGCAACTTTCTGAAGCGGTCTGCGTATTTCCGGTGCGGGCAAACCCCATACCTGAAGTGCTGCAATCTGGCATAGTTTCCTCATCTTTTTTTGTGGTCATGTTAAAATCCTCCTTTTTTAATAAAAACATTTCATGGTACCCTTTGGTGCATGGCAGCAACATCTCGCTGAAGTCGAATTTCGTTGCTGCATTTTAAAAGTGTCTACACCTTTCTATGCTTATCATATTCAATTCAGTATTTGTTTATTCCTTTTTAGTGTTCCTAATTTAATGACTTTTATTCTTGAAAGATAATAATTTTCTGTATTGCAAACTTCATAGTCAAAAAACGGCTGGAAGTCCTTTAATGGACCTCCAGCCGTTTGGCTTTAAATATTGTGTATAGTGTCTGTTATAAGCTGCAGATTTTGCAAATGCCAGAGGATTTAGTCACTAAGATAATGTCCTCTCCAGATCTTCTGCATCCAAGTATAAACCTGATATTGTTCGCGGCGTTTTCTGGGGAACCTCGTTGGTGACAGTGTTTTCTCCTACCGGCGTTTCAGACTGAACGGTGTCGTAGGTGAATTCGTCCTTCTCGGGCATACTATTAACCCCCTAAACAATACTTCTATCATTAGTTTACCCGTAATTGTGCCAAATAGATACTATTTACCATGATAATATTAGGTAATTTCGTAAAGAATATAGCCGAAAAGGAAATGCAGTAGAATAACGGGAGGGTTAACATGTCGAGATACAATGCTGTGACAGATGCAATTATTAAGGAATTGCAGAATATCGTGGGTGCCAAATTCGTATTTAGCGATACAGAGAGAATGGAGCCGTATTCTCATGACGAAGTTACCGATCCGAAGTATGTAAAGATGCCTGAAGTAGTGGTTCTGCCGGAGAATGCCAAGCAGGTGGCGGATATTGTTAAATTAGCTAACCGGGAGCTATTGCCCATTGTGCCACGCGGAGCCGGAACAGGGCTGGCAAGTGGCGCTGTTCCATTTAAGGGCGGTATCGTGCTGGCGTTAGAACGGATGAATAAAATTCTGGAAATTGATACGGAGAATATGTTTATGGTGGTCGAGCCGGGTGTAACAACAGCCGAGGTGCAAAAGGCAGCCAATGAGCGCGGGTTTCTTTATGCCGGAGATCCCTGTAGCGGCGACAGCTCCTTCATTGGCGGTAATGTAGCTACTAATGCAGGTGGCAACAAAGCCATCCGTTACGGTACGACGCGTCAGCAAGTAAATGGCGTAGAACTTGTTACTCCAGAGGGAGAAGTCATAACACTCGGTGGCAAGTGCAAGAAAGATGCTACAGGTTACAGTCTGTTAAATCTGGTCATTGGCTCAGAAGGAACGTTAGGCATTGTCACAAAGGCATATCTTAAACTTGTTGCTCTTCCGAAAAATGCAATGGATTTATTAGCAGTTTTCCCCGATCTAAAAACAGCCATTGCTATTGTACCTAAAATAACCGCAGCGGGGATTACGCCCACTACAATTGAGTTTATGGATAATGAAGCAATTAAAACGGTAGAAGTATTTTTAAATGAAAAGCTGCCCCACAGCGATAAAGGCTATTATATTATTGTCACGGTTGAGGGCGATAATGAAGATACGCTTGAAGAACAATGTGGTTTTATCGACGAGCTGTGTGGGCAAAACGGAGCTTTGGAGGTACTGGTAGCCGATCCGGTAAAGATCTGGAAGGCAAGAAAGTCCTATGCC
>Ga0366767_1010_pt1 | contig 16472 bp, 17 predicted proteins | sample TotcelHN113001N5_FD_207062 | JGI IMG/M metagenome (GOLD analysis project Ga0366767, IMG submission 207062) | Enriched cells from coal bed in the Powder River Basin, Montana, United States - Total cells N11 rep1 HSBNCT.N11.300.1.N5 ...
CTGATCACCACATCTGAGTTCGGGCAGCTAAAACAGGGGCAGAGCATCGTGATCTCGAACGAACTCCCGCCGGTCTTCGCGTATCGCCTGGAGCCGTGGCGATTCAAGGCGTTCCAACATGCTCAGAATCTCGCCGTACCGGAGTTGCCTGAGAAGTCGGACGTATCCCTGCAGAAGGTGACCCTGCCCCCTGTCCCGAAACCAGGGAAGGCGGCGAAGCCGGGCAAGGTGGCCGCAGACCGGACCGTGCTGGATCAGCCGAGCATTCCTCGGCTGTGAAGGGTACAGTTTTGGCTCAACTGACATCTTGCAGTTTTGAAAAAGGACGTCTGGAACGCGCTTTTGGCCCCATAGTGGGGTGTGAACCCAAAAGAGATGCGTTCCAGACGACTTTATTGTGACATCCTGCCCTGCTTTGCTCGCAAGCAGCACCGGGAGTCCTTCGAGGTCTTCCTCGACCTGCTGCTGGATGGGACCGGCAAACCTCTGCCGGCACGGGCCACCGTCAAATCTCCCTCGGCCCTCAGTCGCTTTCTGAATCACGCGGCCTGGAAGACCCGGCAGCTCTGCCGGGTCATGCGTCAGCATGCCGTACAGACGTTGCAGGACTACTGGCGACAGCAACCCCATCAGCGCCCCCGGCTGGAACTGTTGATTGACCTGACCAGCCTGGAAAAGACCGGCAAGTTCAGCGAACTTGCCGATTGGGTGCATACCTACCACAGCGTCCACGGGGTGCATCTGGTGGTGCTGTACCTGTGTTGTGGGGAGCTTCGTCTGCCCTGGGCCTTTCAGGTCTGGCGGGGGAAGGCGACCCCTTCCCCCGCACAGCTCGCCTTGAAGTTGCTGCGCACTGTTCCTGCAGCTCTCCTGTCTGGAAAACGGCGTCCCCGTCTTCATGCGGACGGGGGGTTCGAGAGCGCTGAGTTCATCCAGGGCGTGCTGCGTCGGGGGTTCGACATTGTCGTGGGTGTGCGTTGCACCCGCAAGCTGGAGGATGGGCGCCAGATGCGTGACCTGATGGTGCGGGGGAGCCGGGTCAAGCCCACGGGGCTTGACCCGATGATGTGCGTCTCCTGGGTGTGGTTGTACCGGAGCAAAGAACCAGAGCAACGCTTCGTGATGTCGAATCTCGAACTGGGCGGCAAATACCTGGCACGGGTGGGGAAACGCCGTTGGCGGATCGAAGCCTTTTTCAAAACGGTCAAGGGGAGATTCGGACTCGAACGCTTCGCGCAGCACAGCAAACAGGGTGTGCTGCGCTGGTGGTGCCTCTCTGCGATGGCCTTCCTGCTGTGCCATCTTCAGGACCTCGACCTGCCTCTCCGTCTGCCGGGGACGTGGCCCGATTGGGGCGACCTGGCGAGAACCTTACGGTTCTCGTTCGTCCCCGAAGTGCGTCGTAGAGCGCTCCAATTGGAGTTGGAAGCGCTTGACGCCTTCCAGCACGCACTTCTCGCCCTCAAAACCTAAACTGCAAGATGTCAGTTGAGGCAGGCGGCGGAGCATTGGCCGAATCATGATCTCATCAACCAGGTTCTCAGCGGTTTCCACCAGGGCTTCATACGTGCACCTGGGCACCGCCCTGGTCGAGTGGACGCCCCCCTGTCCCGGAACCAACGCAGCGCTGATTCCGTACTCAGGGGCATGACCCTCCAGTCCAGCCCTGTTGCGCTTCCCCTCCGCACTCTGCTCGCGCTGACGGCGGCCCTGACGCTGAGCCTGCCCGCCGCGGCCCAGGTCATCCCCAGCGAGGTGCTGGTCACGCCTGCCGGGCTCGCCTGGATCTCCTCCGAGGCCCGCCTGCTCGGACTCTACGCCGCGTCACGCCCACCGGCTCTCGAGGGTCAACTGTCCGCCCTGCGCACGCAGATGATCGCCACCTGCCTGAAGGAAGTGGCGCGCTCAGGAACCTGCCCGGAATCCGTGACCTATGACCTGCTCCGGCCGGTCCTGGCCAGCCTGAGCGACGGTCACACGATGATCCTGGAGGACCGAAGTGACCTGGCGTACGGCCTGTCGCTCGTCGACCTGCAGGAAGCGGGGCGCTCCGTGGTCCGGCTGGGCGCTGTGAGTGGCGTGCCCACCCCAGGTCAGGTGCTCCTGCGCGGGGATGAACTGATCGCCGTGAACGGCCGGCCCGTTCAGGCGGCGCGGACCGCGTTCTCCGGGATGTCCGGGTGGGTTTCCCTGACCGTCCGGCGGGACGGCCAGGTGGTGACCGTGCCGCGCGCCCGGCCGGCCGTGCGGGACCAGATGCCGTCGGTGCTCCCTTCGCTGCGGTGGGAAGCGGAGCTCCCCGTGATGACCTACCCTAACTTTGACGGGCCTCGGAACGCGGACGTGTTCGCCAGGCTCGTGGAGTCCGCGGTGCGGTCCGGGGCCCGGGGCCTGGTCGTGGACCTGCGGGAGAACGGAGGAGGGCGGATGGCAGAGTGCGTGTCGGCCGCCAGTCTGCTCGCCGGGGACGTCGAGGTGCACCGCCGGGATTGGACTGGGGAGGTGAAGGTCACGAAAGCCGTTCGTGGGGAGCTGATGGAGCCCATGATCACGGGCGGAGGGTGGAACACGTCCCGCTCGCTTCCTGCGCGGACGGTGTTTCCCGGTCACGTGGCGCTGCTGGTCAACGCCCGGTCTGGCTCCTGCGGGGAACTCTTCGCCACCCTGAGCCGACAGGCCGGGACTCGGGTGCGGGTGTACGGGGAACGGACGGCCGGGGCCGGCAACTCGTGGGTGATGGACGCAACGGACAATGTGAGGGTGGCCGCCGGGCAGATGTTCGATCGGCAGGGCCGCCTGCTGCCCGCGTTCGTCACGCCCGACGTCGCTTTGCCAGATGACCTGACCACCCTTGGGACCACAGGTGTGGACACCCTCCTGGACCGCGCACTGGCGGACCTGCACGAAGCGAGCGCGACCGGAGACTGGCCCGTTCGGTAATCAAATTCAGTGCGGCGGACGTGGCGTGCCCACCTTCTCGGTGCAACTCAATACCTTGTCGCCGTAGACCGCAGAGGCGTCGGAGCAGTCGGGCAGCTCACACCTGGTATTTTGGCCGACTCCACTGGCACACCTAAAGTGCGTCGGGAAACCGTCAGGGTGGGCCTTTGGCCAAGCGGCGGACCATCAACCGAATCATGACCTCGTAGACCAGGTTCTCAGCAGTTTCTACGAGCGCCTCGTAGTCCTTGGCCATGCGCCTGGACTTCCCCAACCACGCGAACGTCCGCTCCACCACCCAGCGGCGCTTCAGCACCACGAACCCTTTCGGCACCTCCACCACGCGTGGAGGTGCGTCTTTTGGCGCCCAGGTACCCTGCCACCCGGACCAGGGATGCTTGACGATCTCCAACGTCCAGCCCAGATGGGTCTTGATGTCGCTCGCCAGCTTGCCGGTGTACCCCGCATCGGCCCATAGGTGCTGCATGCGAGGAAACACATTGGGCAGATCGCGCAGGAGCAGGATCGCACCAGTGCGATCCTGAATATCCGCCTCGTGCACCTTGATCGCCATGACCAGCCCCAGGGTGTCGACGAGCAGGTGACGCTTGCGGCCACTGACCTTCTTGCCGCCGTCGTACCCGCGGGGTCCACCAGCCTCGGTCGTTTTCACCGATTGGCTGTCGATGATCGCGGCACTCGGGGTCGCCTCGCGACCTTCCCGGAGTCTCACCCATTCCCGCAGTGTGGTGTGCACGGCTTCCCACACACCTTGCAACCTCCAAATTCGGTGGTAGTGATAGATCGTTTGCCAGGGGGGAAAGTCGTGTGGCATCGCCCGCCACGCAATGCCTCCACGCAGCAGATAGAAGATGCCGTCCAGGATTTCCCGCAATGACCACTTCCGGGGGCGCCCGATGGGGGCCTCTGGAGGGAGCAGCGGACGAAGGACGTTCCACTCGGCATCCGTAAGGTCGTTTGGGTACGCAGGCCGGGTCATGGGCGCACCACCTCCGCCTCATCGTGCACTCTTGTTCACGCAGGAAAAACATGCACCAACACGATTTTCAGACGCACTTTAAGCAGGCGGGCGACCAGGAGGATGCGGGCCCCGGTGCTGCTGTTCCCTTGATGCGGCAGGATCGACCAGACGAGGGGGATGACCGCACCCCCGAGGATGGCCCCCAGGACCAGGATGTTCAGCGGGGTCTGACCGGAGTGCCACGTCGTGCGGTCCATGATCAGCGTGAGCTTGCCGTCGGGGAGCAGGGGAAGCAGGACGTCTGTGACGTCCTGCGGGGTCAGTTGAGCGTCGTGAAAGACCCGGGCGACCGTGCGGGTTTTGGATTCGAGACTGGCGTCCCGGGGCAGATGGAGCGCGATCTTCCGGTGCAGCGTCGATTCGGCCTGAAGCAGCGCCAGGAGCACTTCGGCCAGACGCCGCAGGGCATCAAGGCGGCGATGAGGGAGGTGGGTTTTCAGGTGGGCGGCCAGCGTGTCAGCATGCAGGCGGGCGGTATCGCGGATCGTCACAGACCCAGATACCGCCCTTTGTCATGCCGCACTGCGTCCAGGACGCCATTCGCCGCGAAGTGTCAGGTGCTGAGGGAACGACCAATAGGTGAACGTCAGTATCACAGCTGCACTTACTGGTAGTCCGTTGACTGGAAAAGGATGCACACTGGTCCATGGATACAGATGTTCTGGTTGCGGATCCATTGGACCGGTATTGCGCCCACCTGGACGGCATCTTTACCCGTCCGACGCAGCGCGAAGCGCTGCGCATCTACCTCCAGGGCTTGCTGGTCGGGACCGAACGGCATAAGACGGCCACCGGACTGGTGAACACGGAACCCGGGAAGGCCGGGAGCCGGCATAAAGCGGCCCAGCGACTGCAATGGTTCCTCTCCGAAAGCACGTGGAACCCGGATGCCCTCCATCAGGCCCGGCTGGACCTGATGCGCACGGTGACGTGCACGGCGCCATCTGAAGAGGCCGTGCTGGTGATCGACGAGACCGGAGACCGCAAGTACGGCACGCACACCGCTCATGTGGGGCGGCAATATCTGGGCAGTCTGGGAAAAGTCGACTCAGGCATTGTGACGGTCCATGTGCTGTACGAGACGTCACAGGCGTACTTCCCCCTGCAGTTGCGGCCGTACACGCCCGCCCATCACTTCCCCCGCAAGACCAGTGATCCAGCCTTCCGCACCAAACCGCAACTGGCGGCTGAGCTGATTGACGCGGTGCGCGATGACTGGCCGTTCCGTGCGGTGATCGCGGATTGCCTGTACGGGCGCAACGAGTTCTTTGTGACGTCTCTGCTGCGGGCGTCTATTCCTTTCGTTCTGGCGCTCCCCAGGTCGTACGCCTGGTGGCATGAGCAAGGTCAGCCCGGTGGCGTCGAGGAGATGGCGCTGCTTGCAGCGCCATCCGACTGGCATCCCTTGGTGCGGACGTTCGCGAACGGTGATGAACGGCTGTTCTGGTGCGCTGAACTGGCTGGGGGACCGTATGGTCCTGGGCGCCCGTTGCGCCTGGTGGTCGTGACACCGGATCCGGTGTCACTTCCGGCCGACACCACCCAATACCTGATCACCAATCTGCGTGAGGGGGAGGTGGACGGGTCCCCGATGCGCGTGTCCACGCCCCCAGCCTGCTCCTTCGAGGTCGCGCGGCTGTATGCGCGGCGTCCCCGGATCGAGCAGGCGTATCGAGAGATCAAGCAGCATCTCGGGTGGACTCACTGCCAGGCCCGATCGGATCTGGCCTTGAGACGGCATTGGAGTCTGGTGTGCGCGGCCTTCTGCTTCCTGCACTGGTGGGACGATCAATCGCCCGTAGCGTTCGACGTAGACACGCAGCGGGCGGGTGCATCGCACCCGCCCGCGTGGAGTGTGCTCTTACGGCAGGTGCGGTTGTGGTTGGAGCCCTTCGTGTGGGTTTGGCGGGTGTGGCGAGCGTATACGCCCCTGCGACCTCCGCGGCCACTCCGACGCCTCCTTCAGCAGGTTGGGCAGGGCGAGCCACTTCCGCTCTATCTCGCGTAAGCCCCGTCCAGGACATCCAATGTCCCTACAGTCAACGGACTACCATTACTGATCCGTGCCTAAATCAGTAGCGAAGCGGAGAAGGGCGTCCCTCGGATGAAGGCGAGCGGCAGGGCCTTGCGCCGGATGCGCTGCCAGCCCACCGTGAGCCGCTTCTTCAACTCACCGACCGACATCGCACAGAAGTTGCCCACGACATTCCGCTTGAGATCCGCCCAGATCAATTCAATGGGATTCAGCTCGGGGGCATACGGCGGCAAATACACCAACGACAGGCGTTCGTGCAGTTGCACGAACGCCTGGACTGCTTTCGCCCGGTGGATCATGGCGCGGTCCAGCACCACCACGACCTCGCCGGCCACGTGACGCAGGACATGCTCCAGGAACTCCACGACCTGCGGTGAACGCACCGCGCCGCGGTGCGTGTGCTGGAGAAACTGTCCGCCCGTGGTGATGGCCCCGATCACGGACAGATGTTCCCAGCGGAGCCTGGTGGGGATGATCGGGGTCTGCCCGCACCGTCCCCAGGTGCGGACCTTCGTCGTTTTCAGGCTGAACCCGCTCTCGTCGAGGAATACCAACGTGGCCCCCTCAGCGACCTTTTTTTCCCAGCGCCTCTCCCTGGACGCGGACCCAGGTGGCGATGTCGTCTTCGTTGCGTTCCACGGCCCGCACCGCGGGCCGCTGATACGAGAAGCCCCAGCGTCGGAGCTTTCGGGAGAGGTGCGCGCGGTCCAGCCAGACCCCGTACTTCATGCCAATGACCTGACGGATTTTCGGAATGGTCCAGCCATGGGTGTCGAAGCCCTGCGCGCGGGGGTCGCCGTCGAGGATCGCCCCGATCTCGTCTTGTTGTGCTGCGGTGAGGCGTTCGGGGCGTCCGGTGGCGCGGGAAGCGCGCAGCGCTTCCTCGCCGTCACGTCGGAGCCGGGCACGCCAGGCGCGGATGGTGACTTCAGCGACCCCGAACTGCTGCGCCAGGTCAAGGGTGGTGCGGCTGGGGTCGTTCAGTGCGGGTTGAGCGGCGAGCCGCCGTTCTTCCTGTTGGGCACGGGTGAGGCGGCTGGGCCGCCAGGGGGAAACGGTCACACCCTATGCTACCTAGTTACGCATGGGTCAGTAGCATCACTTTTTACTGATAATCTTCTGTACCGGACATCTTGCTTTCAGGCCGCGCCTGGCGCGTGAAACGGCGTGCTCAGCAGCTTGATGAGTTCGGGTAACCCGGGCAGATTCCACCGCAGGGCATGGCACAGCTGCTCAGCGCCGTACCGCACCAGGCTCATGGCCGATCGGCCATGGGCCTTCACCTTGATCGGAACCTGCGCCTGGAGCCACACACCGACCCGCAGGCAGCTGATCCACGCCAGGATCACCAGCCCGAACAGGCGTTCCAGTCGATCCGGGCGGGTGATGCCCGTCCGCTCCAGATCGAATCCCCTGGATTTCAAACTGCCGAAGGTGCACTCCACCGACCAGCGGGCCCGGTACAGCACACACGTGTCCCAGACGCTGAAATCCGTGGCAATCGCCACCAGGTCACCCGCGGGTGACCTGGTGGCCACAACCTGCATAACCTCGCCATACACGTTGGCCCGCTCGGCCAGGCACCGTACTTCCCCGACCTTCAGGTCACCGAACCACGCGTCCACGCGCAGCTCGTCGACCACGGCGTTCTTCCGGATGCGGATGGCCCTCTTGATGCCCTTGCGTCTCAGGAAGCGGAACCATTCGCCGCCGATGAACTCCCGGTCCGCGACCAGGCCCTTCCAGCGGGCCGCTGGAAGGGCCTTCAGGAGTCGCGAGACCAATTGGATGCGCCGGACCGTGCCGCTGTTGCCGTCGTGGTCCAGAGCGGTCCAGACGAGCGGCACCGTGTATCCATGCAGGACGACACCGAGCACCAGGAGGTTCAGGGGAGACTCGCCGCGTTCCCAGGTCGTACGGTCCATGCTGAACAGCAGTTTCCCTGGGGGCAGCAAGGCCAACAGGAAGGCCAGGAACACCGGTTCGGTCAATTGCGGGTCCCGGCACCCTCGTTCCACCCGGCGTTTCTTCGCGTCAATGGAACTGGTCCCAGGCAGGTGGGCGCAGAGGTCACTCTGATTCACGCTCCTCGCGGTCACCATCGCGAGAATGATGTCCACGACACGCTGCAGCGTGTCGTGGCGCAGGAACGGCACGCAGGCTTTGAAGTGGCGGGTGAGTTCAGTACGCTGGAGATCGGCGGGGTTTGGGATGGTCACACACCCAAAACACCGCCGTTTGTTGTGCCGGTTCGCGACCGATCACACGTTCAGGAATTTCCCTTCCAGCACAGTCTCAACTCGAAGATGTCCGGTACAGAGCTGATAATCAACATACAGAATTCCAGAGCAGATTTCAGTGATCGTAGACATAGCGTTTGAGATGCTTCTTCCCCATCATGACAGAGTGACGACTTTGGCGCTCTACCACGTGCTCCCAGCCAATCTTGTTGGGTCTCATCTGTTACCGCTCAATCAACTCCGATCTCTTTATCCAGATGTGGCGAGTGTTGCCATGAGGAGATATCAGGGACGCGAGAAGCTTCTCCAACGTCAGATCCCCCAGCTTGGTTGCAAATGGTCTGACACGGTAAGCCTGAGCTTGACGTCGCCAGAAACTTTACGATCCCTGGCCAAAGAACTTGGTTTACCCTGGAAGCCTCGAATATGGGTCGCGATTGACCCCCACACGCTTGACTCTGGCCATTCAATATTGTATCCATCGCGCCGACGCACTCCATGGAGCCCCGATACTTCACAGGACTTCGAGCCTTATCGAATTGAGAATTTGGCATCGTATCAATCAGTAGAATTGACACGCGAGGATTGGGCTCAAGCCAAATCGAACGGAACTCCGATGCTTTTATTCTCGAGTGTCCCTAGCGTACTTTATAGAGGTAACATTGATATCACAAACCTATCTCGCTTCGAACAATAGATAGTGGTAGACCTCCAGCGCACGATAACTCTCTTTGCAAGTTCTTCTTTCAGATCGGTACGTCAAGAAGTCGGCTTTTCTATACGGGACCTCTGTACCGGATATCTTCAGGTTGAGGCTGTGCTCTCAGCACCTGACACTTCGTGAAGTTGATGTGTGGGTGGGTGGAAATGGCGTTTTGAGCAGCTCAAAGCAGCCCCAGAAGTCCTCCCCCCCCCACCGCACGGCCTGACTCAGCACCTGCCACCCCATTCCCACCTGCTGACTACCGCTCGTCCCCGGTTGTCCTGCCGCGGTGGGCACTCCTGCACGGTCTGCGCGCCCACCCGGGCCATCCACGCCAGCGCAAGACACAGCAACCCGAACAGCCGCGAGATCCGCTCAGAGGCCGTCATATGCGTGGCCTCCAGGTTCAGCCCCCGGGACTTCAACGACGAGAATGCCGACTCGATCCCCCAACGGCGCCGATAGGTCTCCAGGACGTCCAGGACGGGAAGATCCGAAGCAACGAACACCCTGTCCCCCGCGGGGGACAGGGTGATGACCACGTGCATCCACCCGCCGTACACCCAGGTGCGCTCAAACAGCGTGCGCACCTCCCCCGGTTGCAGCGTCGTGAACAGGTCCCGGGCGAGCTCATCCAGGGCGCGGGTGTTCTCCCGGATGCGCAGACACTGCCGGATGCGTTTCCAGCGCAGGAACGTGCACCATTCCTGCCCCACGAACTCGCGGTCCGCGATCAACACGGCCCAGCGTCTGGCGGGCAGGACCTTGAGCAGGCGGGCGACCAGAAGGATGCGGGCCCCGGTGCTGCTGTTGCCCTGGTGCGGCAGGATCGACCAGACGAGGGGAATGACGGCGCCCCCGAGGATGGCCCCCAGGACCAGGATGTTCAGCGGCGTCTGACCAGAGTGCCAGGTGCGGGCAAGCGTCCTCATGGGCGTCTGTTCTGCCCAAGAAGGTGCGGTCCATGATCAGCGTGAGCTTGCCGTCGGGGAGCAGGGGAAGCAGGACGTCTGTGACGTCCTGCGGAGTCAGTTGAGCGTCGTGAAAGACCCGGGCGACCGTGCGGGTTTTGGATTCGAGACTGGCGTCCCGGGGCAGATGGAGCGCGATCTTCCGGTGCAGCGTCGATTCGGCCTGAAGCAGCGCCAGGAGCACTTCGGCCAGACGCCGCAGGGCATCAAGGCGGCGATGAGGGAGGTGGGTTTTCAGGTGGGCGGCCAGCGTGTCAGCATGCAGGCGGGCGGTATCGCGGATCGTCACAGACCCAGATACCGCCCTTTGTCATGCCGCACTGCGTCCAGGACGCCATTCGCCGCGAAGTGTCAGGTGCTGAGGAGCACACCATTTCACGCGCTAAGCGCGGCTTGAACGCAAGATGTTCGGTACAGAGCCACCACAGAATACCATTGTCTAAAATTTTGAGGTCGTTTTCAGCTGTTTACGCTTGTGTATTTTTTGAGGGCTGACATCCACACAATACGGGACAGAAAGAAGAATATTGTTGTCACGATAATGCTCAGAAGTAAGAACTCGAACGATTTATCTCCAGGAGTAAATAATATGGAAGCCGGCACAGTGCTGAAGAAAGCAATCGGGAATATAAAGGTAAACAAGAATTGGAGAACGTGCGGATAGACCTGTATAGGGAACTGTGCAAAGTCCGTACCTGTGGTTACAATATTTGATAGATTTGTTGTATCTATAAGCCAAAATGTGGATGCCATTACTAAAAGCCAGATGCTATATAGAAGTAGTGTTGCTGATAAAACAGCCAATAAGAATAATATAATCCCAACAATTGGAACGATCTCTTCGTGAATTATAATACCATAGATAATTGCTATAATTGCGACAATGATACTCATCCCATTCCATATCTCGGTCTTTTGAAATGAAACGTAGAATTGGGGATCTACGGGCTTAAGCAGAATGAAATCAAGGCCGCCGTTGCGAATGCTTTGCTGCAAGTTTCGTAAATTTGGTGCAACAAATGTATCCATGATTGCCTTTAAGAGTCTGAACAATCCAATTATAACTATAACTTCAGCAATCTGCCATCCGGCTAGTCTCTGATTATGCTGAAACATGAAATTTAGTACGATTAAAGATATAGTAATTGAGGTAATACTATTAATAAGACCGAAAATGAAATCTATGCGATGTGCTGCTGCCTCTTTCAAACTAATCTGTGCGAATTCCCGACTCAAATATAAATATCGATTCATGATCCTTGGTCTCCGAAGCGTTGTATTCCGTTTTTCCAAACAATACGAATTGAAACATGGAAGATAATCAGCCAAGCAAGTTGTCCTAAAAGGAGCCGATACAGTTCTCCTATTTGCTCACCCGGGAGTAGCATTGCTACAGGAGCATAGACAGTGTAGGGAAATGGGGTCCACATTAGTATTTCTCGGACGGGATCTGACAGTAGCATTAACGGAATAAATGACCCGCTGCATAGATGTTGAATGCTTTCAAGTAGACGATCAATGGACGTCGATTTATCCGTCCAGAAGGAGAGAATCCCAATTAGATACTGACGCGAGAAATGCAGTGCTATAGCCATAGAGACGGATGGTATGAAAAGGATCGCAGTAGAAGCCAATTGTAAAGGTTCTGACGATAAGGCTATATAGCCTGCAATAGGGATAAAAAGATATGGAAGACCTGAAACAGCATAGGATAGCTTATTGCCAAAATAGTAATAGGCCGGATTGAGTGGTAGGAGAAGGCGATTTGCTAGACGGCCGGTTCGAATATCCTTGTCGAGACTCCCCACAATTGGACTGGAGATCATTTGTCCTACTATGAATACCCCGAAAAAATATAGGACAATTTCCTGCTTGCTCATACCTTGGAAGCGCAATGATCCATTGGATATACTTAGCCACACAAACATTGTTATGAACGGGAATAACCCATTTATTACCCGGAAGACTAGCGCAACGCGATAATGCGAAAGCTGAGATATATAGTATTCGGTTATCTTAATGGTCTTATAGACGACACTTGTTCTAAAGAGCAAATTCATTATTTTCCTTCTGAGAAAACACATTCAACATAATATCTTCTAAGGGCGCCTCTTGGACTATCAAGCTCAAGACAGAGAAATTCTGCGTTAGGCTGGCAATTACTTTTGGCACTTCATTGGGCAGAACTTGGAGATGTATTTCACTATTGCTAATACGCTTAGCTGGAGCAATAGAATTGAGATATTTAAGGTCAATGTCTACTTCGCCAAATTTTACTTTTAGTACCTGTGGTATATTCAAGGACTTAATGAGATTTTCGAGAGATCCATCGTAAACTAGCCCGCCGCGACTAATAACAATTATACGCTTGGCGAGTTCTGCGATATCATGCATATAATGACTCGTCATCAAAATAGTTGTTGAAAACATTGTGTTATGATCCCTTAGGAACTGACGCATAGATGTCTGCATAGTTACATCTAATCCAATTGTCGGCTCATCGAGGAAAAGAACACGGGGATTGTGGAGGAGCGACACTGCTAGTTCGCATCTCATGCGTTCCCCAAGAGACATTCTTTTGACTTGCTTATTTAAAAGGCCACTTAACTCTAGAATTGTTGTGAGCTCGCTCAACCGTCCCCTATAAGCGCTATCGGAGATCTCGTATACTGCTTTGTTTAGAAGGAAGGCATCCCCAGGGGTTAAGTCCAGTGGAATTTGTTGCTTTTGTCCGGCAACGTATCCGATTCCTTTTAAAAACGATTTTTGTCGAAGTTGTGGCTTGTGGCCGAAGACACTCACCTCACCTTTACTTGGGTGAAGTAAGCCCGAGAGCATTTTCAATGTAGTCGTTTTGCCCGCGCCGTTAGGGCCAATGAAGCCAACGAATTCTCCTTCTTGGACCGTAAACGTGATATCTTTGACTGCATGTACAGTCCGATATTGCCGGTTTACAAGGGATTTCAGTGAGTTTTTCAGACCAGGCATTTTGTCATAAGTCTGAAACTGCTTTGATAATTGCTCTACATGAATCATATGGAAACCTTTTCGTCAGGAGAGATGTTTGGCTTGGATGTAGATTGGCTATTCTTACGTATCCAGTGATGTAGCCAAGTCAAAAGCATATTTCTATCTTCTAGATGAATCTTTGCAGCAGTTGAAACTTCAGAAACCATGCCTATTTGAATAGGTAGTCCTGCTTTTTCTAGCAATGTTATGTCATTAATATCGTTGCCGAAAGCGATGGTTTGACTAATCTTTAGAGAAAAATGATCTGCAATTGTCTGAAGAGCCTCTCCTTTGCAAGCATTAAGCTCGATACTTATGAACTCCTCAAAGGGCGCTTTGCCTCCTGTAACACGATAGTTCGGGTAGGACTCACTCACTACTGATCGAATATCTCTGCACTTGGGATGAACAGCCTGTATGCTAAAGACAGGCTGGTTGCTAAATTCATCTAGAGGTCGGGTTTTCTTGTTAACCGTCTCTAATATAAATTTCTTATTATTTGTAAAAACTGTATCGTGGCCTATTAAATGGACTTCTGCGCCTAAAGGCAGTAATTCGATAAGTGATTGCAGATCTAGAAGTGGAATTAATTGCTGTTTAAGTATTTTCTCGCCAGAATAAATCACTCCACCATTGCAGATAGCATAAGCATCTAGACCAAAAAGCGAGATAATTCTTGCATGAAGTCGTACTCGACCCATAATAATTGCCACCAGATGACCATCGCGTTGAAGCTGTGCCAAAGCATTCATAAGTGCGTATGACACAACTCCTTGCTTATCAGCGAGAGTGCCATCAAAATCAAAGGCAAAGAGGTATTTATCTGAGTATAGCGACATTTTTGATATAACTAGTCAAATCTAAACTGAAAGTAATGAAAGAAGATAGTCAGCGCCTTTGCGCTGAGGTTCTGGAAGTTGGATCGATAAGCGTTCCAATACATTGGAGAAATAGCTATGTTTGCGCATTTCTTCTACATTTTCAAGAATCGATTCTTCTAGGAAGGGTGCATGGACGTTTCTCCCATCGTCTATTGCATTGATTGCATTTGCAAGAAGCTCGGGTGTTTTTGTAAAGAAATATGGATCTCTTTCCTTTACAAGAGAGCGGATCGACATAAAATGAATTGGGGGCTCGGGTAGGTCTTCACCAGAACGACTGATACGCTGTTGACCAACTGCAAATTTTCCGAACATAAATCCAACATCAAGGTAAAGGTTTTTTAGCATCCAGTGTGGCCATGAAATCAATTTCTCCATGTCACGGAAAGCCGCATGTCCCTCAATAATAAAGCTAAGATTGTCGCAGATAAGTAACGCCGTGCCTGGGCGAGTTTCAAAACGACGTTGTTTGCGAAGCATTTCGGTGTGGGCAATGCTGATATAGAACATTTCTTCTTGAGCCTTCGCTTGATTATCGGCCTGCACAACATATGTACTGAGATATAGACAGTTACGTTCTTCGGCAGGGCGTAGGTATGGACAAAATGAATCTGCGACGGTGCTGCAAAATTGACTGAAAGGGTCAGGATGGGAAAACTTAACAATTTCGCGTTGGAGTAACATTATTTGTGTGCCTCAGATTGATAGATGAGACAGAGCGTGGGCATATTGCCCACGCTCTGTAGGGGATTAGTTCATCGTGGGAACAACAGGGCCGCAGTCCCATCCGGCATACCATTTACCGGTATTCAGGTAATCGCGGTATGCGCGCTCGTCAACCATCCCTTGGTCGTTCTGGAACCAACTTTTAGGAAGCTTGCCAAAACGAGCCTCGTAAGCGGGTACCCAACCAATCAGCCCTTCACCAGCCGTAGGATCATGCTCAATGAGTTTGCCGCACGTCTCAATGCAAAATTGCTCATATGCTTCCTTATTCTCGATAAGCGAGTGCCAAGCCCTATCAATGAACTGAGATGGCATGTTAAGACCTTCTACGCCATCGGCGGCCAGTTGGAAGAACTTTCCGAGCTCCATCAGTGCTTCTTGTTGAACCTGAATCATATTTTTCTCCTTGAGTCAACAATCCCTTGCCTTGAGTTTATTTAACTCATGGTTTCCACAAAAATCCTGTGTTTTTGTTGCTCTGTAGAAAACTAACTGAATTTGAAGCCAACTACACGCAACTCTGTGGCACGGACCTTTATCGAAAATTAATCATTTTCGCATCTGTCTCATAAATTACTTTTCCCTCAATGGGGGATTACACATGGTTCTCATTTTAGGTGAATCTGTGCCGCCTATACGAAGGAAAACCGTTGGGCACCTCCCCAGCGATATCCTCAACTGCGCAATCGTGTTTGTTCTGCACGGCATTATCTGTGGCCGTCTAATTGCCCGAAGTGCAGTGAGGTAGGGGTGCCTGCTTCAGCTCCGCCCCCTGACCTGTCTGGTGTGGGAATGGAGAGATCCTTACTCACTCCCCGATCGTTGTCAGAATGCTGCTCAACAATCCCCCGATACCTCAGTCTGATGCCACCGCCCGTAGGCCCACGACATCAATCTGGCCACATCGTCTGCGCCCCCCCAGGTGCGGTCTGAGAGCCTTCATGGCACATGGGTGGGCTCCCCGCACAGAAGCATCAGTTTCTGCTTTGGATAGTTATATTAGTATCTATGAAAAATAGGAAACTCCTGACCCTTCTTACGGCCCTCCTCCTCGGTCACATCGGTACGGCCGCCGCTGACGGAACAGCGCCGCCCACCCGTGGGGCCAGCAGTGTTGGAACCCAGCAGGTCTTCCCCCTGGCGGCCGTGACCGGCGACCGCACCGGCAAAATCACCGCCAGCACCAATTACCAGGTCACGATCATCTTGCCCGCAGAGGTCCAGAACGTCGGTGTCAACGCTAGCAAACAGGACGTGCTTATTCCCACGGTGGACAAGTCCGACGGCCGCGTGATCTTCCTAGACGTGCTGAAATCTGGCGGGACGGCCACCCTCAACATCCGCCTGGTCAGCGAGGGAGAGCCCGTGATCGTCAAACTCGTGGTGGACCTCAGTGAAGCGAAAGACGGCGTGCTCACCTACGCGGTCCGCTCGGACCTGAAAGAGCCGGGGACGCAGGCGCCGGCTCCGGCGACTTTCCAGGCTGCTCCTCAATCAGCGGCAGCTCCGGCAGCCAGGACGCCCGCTGCAGCCCCAGCCCTCCCGGCACCAGCCGTGCAGCCCCTGGTGAAGGTGCAGGACGGCGTGCGAGTGGAACTCACCCCTACACCCGGCGAAACGGGTCTCACTCGCACCTACGCGGTCAAGGTCACGACCCTCACCCCGCAGGACACCGCGTACCACATTGACGTGACCGCCAACGCCAGCGCCCAGGGACGCTCGGTGGTGGGGAGCGCGCAACTCACCCCGAACGAACCCCACCAGATCGGGAAAACCGAATTCACCGGCCGACTGACGATCACCTTTACTGAACCGACTCGATCTGCGGTGCTCCTGGTGCTGGTGCGGCCCGTGCACGCCCAGGCCACCCGCAGCGGGCACTACATCGGGTTCAAGGTCCGGCTGTGAAGCGCCTGGCCCTCCTG
>Ga0366767_1012_pt1 | contig 16159 bp, 20 predicted proteins | sample TotcelHN113001N5_FD_207062 | JGI IMG/M metagenome (GOLD analysis project Ga0366767, IMG submission 207062) | Enriched cells from coal bed in the Powder River Basin, Montana, United States - Total cells N11 rep1 HSBNCT.N11.300.1.N5 ...
TATGGTTTCATCTGCATCGCGATTTTCATGATCGTCTACTACCGCATGTTCGGCTTCTTCAGCGTGTTCGCGCTCGGCGTGAACGTGATGTTGCTGATTGCGCTGTTATCGCTATTGCAGGCTACCCTGACCTTGCCCGGCATCGCGGCAATTGCACTGACGCTCGGCATGGCGATCGACGCCAACGTGCTGATCAATGAGCGGGTGCGCGAGGAACTGCGCGCAGGGCATGGGCCGCAGACGGCGATCTCGATGGGTTTCGAGCGAGCCTGGGCGACGATTCTGGATTCGAACGTCACGACGCTGATCGCAGGCCTTGCCTTGCTGATCTTCGGTTCCGGTGCAGTGCGCGGCTTCGCGGTGGTGCACTGCCTGGGCATCCTGACCTCGATTTTTTCATCGGTCGTGGTGTCGCGCGGCGCGGTGAACCTGTGGTACGGCCGCAAGAAAAAACTGACATCGGTATCGATCGGCCAGGTCTGGACCGGCAACAAGGAATAGTCGCTCGTCCCGCGGTATCGGCTGCCGCGATGTGGGTTGCGGCGCAAAAATGGATGTAACTGGCAAGGGCAGCACCTTGCAACGAGAGGACTGTGATGGAGTTTTTCCGCATCAAAAAAGATATTCCGTTCATGCGGCATGCGCTGATTTTCAATGTGATTTCTGCATTGACGTTTGTCGCGGCGGTGTTTTTCCTGTTCCATAAGGGCCTGCACCTGTCGATCGAATTTACGGGCGGTACCGTGATGGAGGTCGAATACGCGAAGGCCGCAGACGTCGAAGGCGTCCGCAAGTCGATTGCCGCCCTCGGCTACAACGACATGCAGGTGCAGAGTTTCGGCACCGCGCATGACGTGCTGATCCGCCTGCCTGCGCAGAAGAAGGTCGATTCCGGCAAGGTCAGCCAGCAGGTGATCGGCGCGCTGAAGGCGCAGGACGACAGCGTGATGCTGAAGCGCGTCGAGTTTGTCGGTCCGCAGGTGGGCGACGAACTGACGCATGATGGATTGATGGCGCTCGGCATGCTGGTGCTCGGCATTGTGATTTATCTCGCATTCCGCTTTGAATGGAAATACGCGGTGTCGGCGATCCTCGCCAACCTGCACGATGTGGTGATCATCCTCGGCTTCTTCGCCTTTTTCCAGTGGGAGTTCTCCCTGACCGTGCTGGCGGCCGTGCTGGCCGTGCTGGGTTATTCGGTCAATGAATCAGTCGTCGTGTTCGATCGGGTGCGCGAAACATTCCGCGACCGCAAGTTCGGCAAGATGCCGGTACCCGATGTGATGAACCACGCGATCACCAGCACCATGTCGCGCACCGTCATCACGCACGGTTCGACGCAGTTAATGGTGCTGTCGATGTTTTTCCTCGGTGGACCGACGCTGCATAATTTCGCACTCGCGCTGACGATCGGTATCTGTTTCGGTATTTATTCTTCGGTATTCGTCGCGGCGGCACTCGCAATGTGGCTCGGCGTAAAGCGTGAGGATCTGTTGAAGCCGGTGAAGGAAAAGGATACGACTGGCGGTGCAGTGGTCTGATCGCGCCAGATGGCGGAAAACCGCGCCTTCGTGATGAAGGCGCGGCTTTTTTGTCGCTGGATCAGTTCAGGTCGTCGTCCGAAGTGCTGCGGCTGGTGCTCGGGGATGACTCGCCTTTTTCATTCGGTACGCGGTTATCGCGATGCGCCGGATGGATGGGGCCCTCGCCTGGAATGGTTTCATGCACGATGGTACGTTTGCGGTCGTCCGGATTGTCGCGGCAGATGTCGTTTTTTTCGACTGGCATGAGGGTCTCCTTTTTGAACGGTCGTGCCTTATTCTAGGCAGACGACGCTGCGGCGAATAGTCGGACAAGCGGACCGGAGCGTGTCGGATATCCGCAAGCAGGCGTTGTTTCATTGTCTGTCAGTAAGTATCGCTATAATTTCCTTTCGTCCTCCACTCATCCGTTCATCCGCTTTACGCAATCAAGGGGCACGCATGCTCAAATCCATACTGGTCATCAGTGCCGGCGGCGCCGTCGGATGCGTTGTACGCTGGCTCTTGAGCGCCAGGTTCAACGGCGTGCTCGCCGCGATCCCGCTGGGAACCTTGCTCGCGAACCTGGCAGGCTGTTACCTGATCGGACTCGCCATCGCCTATCTCGGCACGCGGCCGATGCTGGCGCCGGAGTGGCGGCTGTTCCTTGTCACCGGATTTCTAGGCGGCCTCACGACCTTTTCGACTTTTTCCGCCGAAGTGGTGACGTTGTTGCAGTCGGGGCGCCTGATGTGGGCGTTTGGTGCACTCGCGCTGCATGTGATGGGCGGCTTGCTAATGACTTTTCTTGGCATCACCACCGTGATGCTGAGCCGTTAACCGAGGAGCAGGCCATGAAGGGCTTTCAGATAACGTTCTTTACCCAGCAGGATCGCAAGTATCTGGGGAAACCTCTGGGCGAATGGTTGCTTGCCTGCGCCCGGCAGCTTGGGGCGCAAAACGCGACGCTGACCGCCGCCGGCGAAAGCGTGGATAGTCAGGGGCGCCTTCATTCAGCCCATTTCTTCGAACTGGCTGATCAGCCCGTGGCAGTTGCGCTGGCGGTGGATGAAGCGACGGCAGAACGCTTGTTCGCAATGCTGGCGAACGAGGACATTTCAGTCTTCTATGTCAAGACGGCAGTGGAATTCGGTTCGCTCGGGCGGGCCGCGTCATAACGAGCGGTTGCGGTACGCGGTGAAGAGCCGGCGCCAGACCTTTTTTTGTTCATGCGCTCAGTCCGTTTTGATGGCGCAATCTCGATGGCCAGTTCGACTGCGGGCGAAAACGCCGGCATGCCGCAACGCATCCCGAAGTCGGCGCGATTGAATGTCGCAGAGGCATCCGCGCCGCAGACCTCACGCTTGAGCATCGGACGCATGGCGCATTGAATCGATTGGTGGTGAGCGTCAATCGTCTTGTCACAGCAGGCAGCGTGAACATGGGATCGACCGCAAGCGGCTGGCCACCTTCGAAACACCGCGTTGCTTTTGAAGGTCGCCGACGGAAATTTTTCGACGTCGACTAGCGCTCCTTGCCGCGCGCATGCCGTTCATTTTGGCGTGGCCAAAATCGACCGAACTGTGTCTACCGTCATGTCCATGGCGGCGGTTTTGCGCAGGCGGTCGAGAACGATCTCCCCGCTCGTGGTGTTGAACTTGCCGCGCCATGTCGAGATGGGGAAATGATCGGCTTCGAAGCCCGGATAAGTGTGGTTCGGATCAGCGGTATAGGTCTGGGCCGAAGTGAACAGGGTGACCGCGGCTATCGCCAGAACAATGCAATTGCTGTTTTCATGTCGTTCTCCGTTATGTTCCGGTTAATGCCTGGTGACGATGTGGAACTTGATGACGACGTCATCCGCGACCATGCCGGTGTCTTTCCATTCGCCCTCGCCGACGTTGTATGTGAGCCGCTTGATCGGCAAGGTGCCTTCAAACACGTCGGCATTGCCTTTTTTCTTCAGCGTCAGCGGAAACCGGACGTCCGCAGTCTTGCCCTTGATCGTCAATTTGCCGGCCACGTCCAGTTTTCCTGCCGCGGCTGGCTTGATCTGCGTCGAAACAAAACTGGCTTTCGGGAACCGCGCGGCGTTGAACCATTCGTTCTTTAGCACTTCCTTGTTGTAGTCCGGATCGCCGAGGTCGAAACTCGCGATATCGATGTCCACGCTGGCCTTGGCGGCTTCCGGCTTGGCGTCGTCGTAACTGATCTGCGCCGCAAATCGTCCGAACTTTGCATCGACCGGCACGTTCATCTGCCTGAACGTGGCGGTGATGCTGCTTCTGGCGGTATCGGTCTTAAGCGCCGATGCGAACACGGGCAGCGTCATGCACATCGCTGCAAGCGCGAACCGGCGTGCGGTGAGGGGAACAAGCGACTTGGACATGAGGGCCTTTCGATAAGTCAGGGAAGCATGCGGCGGAACAGGCCGTCGCGATCGATCAACAGGTGCTTGAGCGCTGCCAGCACGTGAACGCATACCGCGCCGAGCAAGACCATGTTCAGCACATAATGCGTTTCGCGCAGGATTGCTTTCCAATGCGGGTCCGGTGCGATGAATGCCGGCAGCGGCAGAACGCCGAGATAGACCACCGGCACGCCTGCAGCAAGGCTGAAAAAATAGCCGGATAGCGGTACAGCGAAAATCAATAGATACAGCGAGCCATGCACGCCGTGCGCCGCGGTCCGCTGCCAAGCGGCCATCGTGCCAGGATAGGCGGGCGCCTGATGGGTCAGTCGCCATAGCAGCCGCAGGCAGGCCAGGCCAAGCACGGTGACGCCCATCCATTTGTGCCATGAAAAATATTTGAGCTTGGTCGGGCTCAGTCCCGGCATGCCGGTCATGCTGAGGCCGAGCAGGAAAGTTGCAACGATCGCCAGCGCCATCAGCCAGTGCAGGGCAATGGCAGGCAAGGTATAGCGATCGCCTGATGAATGCATGAATATTTGCCGCGCTGTTGGGGTGCAGCGAATATAGCAAAATAAAAAAGATCCTGCCGCGGCGGAGTGAACCGGTGCGGCGGCAGGACGTGCGAAGCGGGCTGGTCAGATTTCCTTGGCGAGCTTGGCTGCGTAGCCAATGTAGCTGGCCGGTGTCATGGCCATGAGCTGGTCCCTAGCTTCCTGCGGAATCGCGAGCGTGCCGATGAACTGTTGCATGGCTTCCCTCGAGATGCCCTTGCCACGCGTGAGATCTTTCAATTGCTCGTACGGATTTTCAATGCCGTAGCGGCGCATCACCGTCTGCACCGGCTCGGCCAGCACTTCCCACGTGTCGTGCAGATCCTGCGCGATGCGCTCCGGCGCGACTTCCAGTTTGTTCAGGCCACGCAGGCAACTGTCGTACGCCAGCAGCGCGTAGCCGAAGCCGACGCCAATGTTGCGCAGTACTGTCGAATCAGTCAGGTCACGCTGCCAGCGCGAGATGGGCAGTTTTTCAGCCATGTGCTTCAGCACCGCGTTGGCCATGCCGAGATTACCCTCCGAATTTTCGAAATCGATAGGATTGACCTTGTGCGGCATGGTCGACGAACCGATTTCGCCGGCCTTGGTGATCTGCTTGAAGTAGCCAAGCGAAATGTAGCCCCAGATGTCGCGGTTCAGGTCGAGCAGGATGGTGTTGGCGCGTGCGATCGCATCGAACAGCTCAGCCATGTAGTCGTGCGGCTCGATCTGGATCGTGTAGGGATTGAAGACCAAACCCAGGCGTTGTTCGATCACGTTTTTCGAAAACGCCTGCCAGTCGGTTTGCGGATAGGCGGAAAGATGCGCGTTGAAGTTGCCTACGGCGCCGTTCATCTTGCCGAGAATCCTGACGTCGGCGATGCGCGCTACCGCATGCTTCAGGCGTGCGACGACGTTCGCCATTTCCTTGCCGAGCGTGGTGGGACTGGCCGGCTGACCGTGTGTGCGCGACATCATTGGCAGCGCCGCGTTGTCGTGCGCGAGCTGCGTCAATTTGGTGATCACCGCCTGCAGGGCTGGCAGCAGCACGGTGTCGCGCGCGGCCTTCAACATCATGCCATGCGACGTGTTGTTGATGTCTTCGGAGGTACAGGCGAAGTGGATGAATTCGGTCGCGGCCACCAGTTCCGGCACGTCTTTGACTTTTTCCTTCAGCCAGTACTCGACCGCTTTGACGTCGTGATTGGTGACGGCTTCAATTTCCTTGATGCGCTGCGCGTCCGCTTCCGTGAACTCGCTCACCAGTTGCTCAAGGCGCGTACCTGCTGCAGCCGGAAATGGTTTGATCTCTGCGAAACCTGCCGCGGACAGCGCTTGCAGCCACGCGATTTCGACTTTCACGCGGTGGTGCATGAAGCCTGATTCCGACAGGATCGGGCGCAGTTTGTCGGTTTTGGCGGCGTAGCGGCCGTCCAGTGGCGAAAGGGCGGAAAGCGTGGAAAGAGGCATGGCGAATACGAAGAGGTGAAAGAAGCCGCCGGGGAAAAGTTGGCGGAGAGCAGCATTAAAGACGAAGGCGTCATTCTACCACTCGCACGCCTGCGCTTTATCCGCAAGGGGGCCGGCAAATATGTGTGCGGAAAACGACGCTTGCCCTTTGATTGCACAGGTCGCGATGTATAATCGCCTTCCAATTTTTGACACAAAGCCTCTATGAAACTGATTGGTTCGCTGGCCAGCCCATACGTGCGGAAAGTACGTATCGTGATGCTGGAAAAAAGGATTGATTACGATTTTGTGCTCGAAGATGTATGGCGAGACGATTCCCCGATCCAGGAGTCGAACCCTCTCGGCAAGGTGCCTTGCCTGATCATGGAAGATAGCGGCGCGATGTTCGATTCGCGCGTGATCGTCGAATACCTCGATACGCTGACACCGGTCGGCAAGCTGATCCCGCCGCACGGTCGCGAGCGCGCGGAGGTCAAGTGCTGGGAGGCATTGGCCGACGGCGTGGCGGACGCCGGCATGCTGGCGCGCCTGGAACGCACTTTCCGCCCTGCCGAACAGCAGAGCCCGAAATGGCGCGAGCGCCAGATGCAGAAGGTGAATGCAGGTCTGAAAGCGATGTCGACTGGGCTCAAGGACACGGCTTATTGCGCCGGTAATCAGTACACACTGGCCGACGTCGCGGTCGGTTGCACGCTGGGCTGGCTGGCATTCCGCTTCCCCGAGATTGCCTGGCGAGCCGACTATCCAAACCTCGACAGGCTTTACGAAAAATTGTGTGAACGGCCGTCGTTCAAGGAAACCGAACCGCAATAAGCTGCGGTTGTTGCACCAATAGAAAAGGACGCCGCAGCGTCCTTTTCTATTTTTCGCATGTGCGTTTTATTCCGAAATCATCTGCGTCTGCAGGTAATTTTGTATGCCGACCTTGCCGATCAGGTCGAGCTGCGTTTCCAGCCAGTCGATATGCTCTTCGGTATCGTCCAGGATGACCTGAAACAGTTCGCGCGAGACATAGTCGCCCGCCGCCTCGCAGGCCGCAATGCCTTCTTTCACAGTTTTTTGCGCAGCCTGTTCAAGTTGCAAATCGCAGCCCAGCATTTCCTGCGTGTTTTCGCCGATCATCAGCTTGTGCAGGACCTGCAGGTTTGGCAGGCCGTCCAGCACCAGGATGCGATCGATCAGCTTGTCGGCGTGCTTCATTTCACCGATCGACTCTTCATATTCCTTCTTGGCGATTTTTTCGAAACCCCAATGCTTGTACATGCGCGCATGCAGGAAGTACTGGTTGATCGCAGTCAGCTCGTTCGTGAGTTGCGCGTTGAGCAGCTTGATGATGTTGCTGTCACCTTTCATGGGAACCTCGAAGATGGTGGAAGAAATGTGGCCGCCGGTTGTGCGCGGCAGAAAAAGTACGCACATGATAGCCCACTCGGCCGCTCTTCCTGAAACGTGCAGCGTATTTCGTTAGCGCGAATCATTCTTGTTTGCGACGCGCTCCAAGCGCGCGTCGCACAAATAAAAAAGCGCACTGTCGGACGGTGCTTTTTTTGAAAAGACGGGCGCGATTACCGGTTGCCTGGATCCGTCACAAAGCCCATCTTGGTGAGGCCGCCGGATTGCGCTGCGGCCATGACCTGCGCGACTTTTTCGTACGGCGTATTGCGGTCGGCGCGCAGATGCAGTTCTGGTTGTGGCGTGGCCTTTGCCGCATCGGCGATACGCGTCAACATATCGGCTTCGTTGATCGGCGCGCTGTTCCAGTACACCTGCCCCTGCGCGTCGATGGCCAGGTTGATGGTTTGCGGCTTGGCCTCATTCGGCTGGTTGGCGGCACGCGGCAGATCGATCTTCACGCTGTCGTTCATCACCGGGATCGTCATGATGAAAATGATCAGCAACACCAGCATCACGTCGACCAGCGGCGTGGTATTGATCTCCGGATTGAAGTCGTCGTCGTCCGACAGGGAGCCCATTGCCATCATGCACCTCCGACGGCAACCAGTTTGGCACCGCTGGCGTTGCTGGCGCCGTCCTTGGCGCGCGAGCCCGTCACGAACAACGCGTGCAAGTCGAAGCCGAACTTGTTCATCTTGGCGATCACGGATTTGTTGCCGCGTACCAGCGCGTTGTAGCCAAAGGTCGCCGGGATCGCAACGGCCAGGCCGAGCGCCGTCATGATCAGCGCTTCGCCAACCGGTCCCGCTACCTTGTCGATGCTGGCCTGGCCCGACGTGCCGATTGCAACCAGCGCATGGTAGATGCCCCACACGGTGCCAAACAGCCCGACGAAGGGCGCCGTGGAGCCCACAGAGGCGAGCACCGCCATGCCGGTTTGCAGCCGCGCCTGTGTTTCATCGATTGCCTGGCGCAGCGATAGCGTGATCCAGTCGCTTACCGACAGGTCGTCATGCAAATGGCCTTTGTGCGCTTCGTGATGCTGCATCGCGGTGACGCCCGCATCGGCAATGGCGGCAAACGGGTTCCCCGTGCCCAGCGTTGCGAGTCCGGCTTGCAAGCTGGCCGCATCCCAGAATTCATGGCCCGCCGCACGCGCGGAGCGCCGAAACTGGAACAGCTGCAAGGCCTTGGTGACGATCACGTACCAGGACGCGATCGACATCGCCACCAGCAGCACGGCAACGCCTTTGGTAACGAAGTCGCCTTGCGACCACAAACTTCCCAAACCGTATGGGCTGACTTCCATGATGATTCCTTTTTATCTGCTTAAGGTGAAATTGATGGGAATGATGGCGTACACCGGAATCGGCTTGCCGTCTTCAAGATACGGTTTGAACAGCGCGCGCATGACAGCATCGCGTGCGGCATCGTCCATGCGCAAGGAGCCCGACGATTTTTGCACGTCCACTTTCTCGGCGCGTCCTTTTTCGTTGATCAGTACGCGCAGCGTGACCTTGCCCTCGTTGCCCATGCGAGCGTCGAGCGGCGGGTAGACCGGGCGCGGTGCATTGACGTAGGCGACGCCGGAGATAATTTTCGGCGCTGCGGGTGCGGCGCGAGCCGCCGGGGCGGGTGGTGCAGGCGGGGCCGCGTCCGCCGGTGGTTGCGGCTCGGGCGGGCTCGGCGGCGTCGGTTCGCTGATCGCTTTGGGGGCCGGTTCGTGCCTGATGATCGGCTTGGGTGTCGGGCGCGGAACGGTCTTTTTGACTACCGGTACCGTTTTCGGCTCGGCTGGTTGCGGCTGCGGCTGCGGTGCAGGTTCTTCCGCTATCAGCCGCACGTAGATCTCCTTCGGCAACACGGCCTTCGCTGCTTGATGCAGCAAGCCGTTTTGCAACGCGTAGAAAAACGCGACATGCAGTGCAATCACAATGACAAGCGGCAGGAATCGTCTTAGCTGTTGCGAAAGGTAAGGCGGTAAAAGGCGTGATGCCGGAAGGCGTGTTGCACTCATGAAGACGACTTACGCTGCCATTGCATTGGGATGAAACACCATGGTTTGCGGGCGCGATTCGGCCACGCACTCGCGCAAAACGCGCTTGGCGCATGCATGACATTTACCGCAACACATGCCGACTTCCAGTTCATTGCGGAGCTGTGACATCGACGTCACGCCGTTTTCGACTGCCTGGCGAATTTTGCCATCAGATACATTATTGCATACACAGACTATCATCAATGCCTCTTGCTGCTCGTCGATAAAAGCGTGTCAACGACTTGCTGTCGCGCTCGTGTTCGTCCTGCTCATTCATCGCGGGCTGCCCACCAGCCGGGACAGCAACCGCAAGCGTTCCGGTTGCGGCATGGCTTTCTCCACAATCGCCGCCCACTGCTCCGACAACTGCTGGCACGTCGCTCTCAGTACCGGCGCCAGCTCAGGCAAGTCCGCTAAGGCCTTCAGGTGCCGCTCGATCACGGAAGCCAGTCGAATGCATGACCGGCTTTCCTGGCTATGCGCCGTATAGTGCGACATCAAATGCAACACTGCGGATACCAACAACTCAGGCTGGGCAGGTGCTGTAGTGGGTTCCTGCAATGCCTGCTCCACTTTTTCCGTTGCCATCAAACTCTCCTAACAGGTTGGTTTGCTGGCGTGGCGCGACTGCGCGGCTGGCTGAAAAAACGAACCGCTATGCGGTCAAAATCAACTTGTTCAGCTGCGTCAGGCGCAAACGATAGATCCGGCCTCCGTGCGCGATTTCCACTTCACGCTTCTGCCGAAACAAGTCGCTGCTGTTAATACGGGTCACCGCCTGATCGTTCCCCTCGTGCGTGCGCTCGCCGGAGGCGGATTCTACCGGGGTCTGGCCATGCGCTGGAGTCGCCATATCAACCTCTCTTGTAAATGAGAACAATTCTTGTTTAGATTATTCTGCATTTCTGCAGAGATTGCAAGTGGTTTGTCGTACGCAGCCGCATCCACCCCAGCAATTGTCTTGGTGACAGCATGCTCGCAGTCCCGGTGGACCAGCCGGGCAAGGCGATGGGGCGAGATGCCGCCGCTTTGCCGCGACCGGCGGCTGGTGCGTCGGCAAAAACGCTAGTGACCAGATAGTGCGGTTTGAGTTCGGAAGGATGGTGGAGGCCCGCGGCGGCGATGAGCTCTGCGAGCGCCTTCATGGTGTTTTGTTGGAAGCTGGCGACGCGTTGTGCCTTGTCGGGAACGACAATCGCGCGTTGTCGCAGGTTGTCCTGAGTGGCAATGCCGGTCGGGCAGCGATCGGTATGGCCGCTTTGCGATTACCCGAAATATTGAAGACGCTAGCCGAATAAGGCTGGAGACGATCGCTGCCGATCACGATGCGAAAATCATGCGCAGCCACCTTCGCCGGCACGATGGCGCGATTGATTCATTCGTAATCGCTTTGGTGCACCTCCATTGGTGTGCCAACAGGCCGCTTATCGACGGTTTGCTTGGCGCGCTGATAGACCGGCGAGCGCCGATTGCGCGAGAACGGGTTGCAGGCGGCGCCCTGTTCCAGGAAATATTGCCGCATCTCCGGACGGATCGATTCGAACAGGTAACGCAAGTGCGCCAGTATCGGGTAGTTGCGCGGCAGGGCATTGCGTTTGCCGCAAGTCAGCGATGCCGGTGACGGTCAGCGCACCGCACAGGATCGCGAGCCACCAGCCGATGTTGAACAGCAAGGCGCAAGCCAATGCGATGGCAAACACGCTCGTGCCGATGATCATGCCCAGATAACGTATCGGGAAATTACGCATCGCTTCTCCTGGTCGGGCGCTGCGGCGCACCCGGATCGATGGGGCACCGGTTGCCGTTGGCGAGGCATAAGGCCGGATGGCAGCGCTCACACGCCTGACGCATCGATAATGCCGCCGCCAAGGCAGGCGTCGCCGTCATACAGAACGGCTGACTGCCCTGGCGTCACCGCCCATTGCGGCGTATCGAACGCAAGCGAAAAGTGGTCGCCAAACGTGTGATGGGTGCACGGCACGTCAGCCTGCCGGTAACGCGTCTTGGCAGAGACCTGTTCCTGCGGCGGCGGTGCGCCCGCAATCCAGCTCACCTGCCCGGCGCATAGCGTGGCAGAGAGCAGCCAGGGATGATCGTGGCCCTGCACAATGTACAAGGTGTTGCTGGCAACATCCTTGCGCGCGACATACCAGGGATCGGTATCGCCGTCTGCATTCCTGTGCGTCTTCATGCCGCCCAGTCCGATACCCTTGCGCTGCCCCAGCGTGTAAAAACTCAGGCCAACGTGTTCGCCGACGACCGCGCCATCAGGTGTTTTCATGGGGCCGGGCTGATAGGAAAGATAGCGGTTGAGGAATTCGCGGAACGGGCGTTCGCCGATGAAGCAAATGCCGGTCGAATCTTTCTTGGCCGCATTCGGCAGCTGCAGTCGCTCGGCGATCTTGCGCACCTCCGTCTTGCGGATTTCGCCCAAAGGGAACAAAGTCTTGGACAGCTGCGCCTGGTTCAGTCGATGCAGGAAGTAACTCTGGTCCTTGCTGCCGTCCACCGCCTTCAGCAGTTGGAAGCTGCCCGCGTCAGGTCCGGATGTCACCTCGCGCACGCGCGCATAGTGGCCCGTGGCAATCATGTCGGCGCCCAGCAGCAGGGCATGGTCGAGAAAGGCCTTGAACTTGATTTCAGCATTGCACAGCACGTCCGGATTCGGCGTGCGGCCGGCCTCGTACTCGCGCAGGAATTCTGCGAATACGCGATCCTTGTATTCGGATGCGAAGTTGACCGCCTCGATGTCAACCCCGACCACGTCCGCGACGCTGGCCGCATCGATCCAGTCCTGCCGTGTCGAGCAGTATGCGGAATCGTCGTCATCTTCCCAATTCTTCATGAACAGGCCGATCACGTCGTAGCCCTGCTCTTTCAGCAGCCAGGCCGAGACGGAAGAGTCGACGCCGCCGGACATGCCGATGACGACCCGCTTTTTAGCCATTCACGGCGACCTCGTACACCGAAGAATGGGTCGAGATGAAGGAAAGCGGCGTACGTTTGCCCGCCAGATAATCATCGACGCGCTCCAGGACGGATGGGCTGCGGTGTTTTTCCTTGCAGGATAGCAACTCGTCGTAGCTCATCCACACCGCGCGCAGGATGCCTTGGTCGAGCGGGCGATCATGCTGTGCGCCGGGTTCGCCGCAGAAGGTAAAGCTCAGGTAGGTGATGTCGAGCCCTGTGCGCTGTGACAAGTAACGCGACATATAAATGCCGACCAGTGCAGTGGGGGTGAAATCGTGTGCGGTTTCTTCGAGCGTTTCGCGTACGACCGCCTGTTCCAGCGATTCATGCGGGTCGAGATGGCCTGCCGGTTGGTTGAAGCGCACGCCCTCGCTGGTCTCTTCTTCCACCAGCAGGAAGCGCCCGTCCCGCTCAATGACCGCGGCAACAGTAACAGAAGGTTTCCACATATCAGGCATATTGGTTTTTCCGATGAACCCGGTATTTTAACGTGCAATGCGGCAAGTTGCTTCGGGCGTTTTCCCTGCTGTAAATTTTTGTAATAGAATGGCGAGTTGTTTTCACGAAAAAGATCGCGAATCTTTGCTTGGCAGGCGTTTGGCCTTATCCTCTTGCTTCGCTTCCTTTTGGTCCGGCGGAAGCGGCGTGCAGCTGATAGGCGTGCGACCCGGGATCCGGGCGGCGCCAGCCGGCTGCGGGCTGCCGCTCTGCCGCCCAGTCTCGGACATACATACTTTTTTAATTGCCTTGCCGTTGCGGCGGCGGGCGAGGTTCTTGAATAAGCGGAATAACAATGCAGCGCATTATGCTCAGGTCAAAGATTCACCGCGCGACGGTGACGCAAGCGGACCTGCACTATGAAGGCTCGTGCGGAATCGACGAGGATTTACTGGAAGCCGCCGACATCAGGGTCGGTGAAAGAATCGAGCTGTACAACGTAAACAACGGCGAACGCTTCTCCACCTATGCCATCAAGGGCACCAGGGGAAGTGGTGAAATCTCGCTGAACGGGGCCGCTGCGCGTCGCGCGCACCTCGGAGACTTGCTGATTATCTGCACCTATGGGCCGATGAGCGACGAAGAAATCGAGACGTACGTCCCGAAAATTGTCTTTGTTGACGAAAAAAACCGGCTCACCGGGCTAAAGCAGCAGCAATAGCAAGCGGTAAACACAATAGAACCCGGTCGCGCCCTCGTGCCGCTTGAGCCGGGTTTTTATTCGTGTGCGGCTGACGCCGATCGACAGAATTTAAACAACTTAAGAGAGAAGGTATGTCTTTAGTTATCGGAGTGCCGCGGGAGACGTTCCCCGGCGAAACACGTGTCGCAACCGTTCCTGAAGTCGTGCAAAAGCTGATCAAGCAAGGTTTCTCGGTTTCCGTGGAAAGCGGTGCCGGCAATCTCGCCAACATCGGCGACGACGACTATCGTGCCGCGGGCGCGCAGATTGCGCAGAACGCGGCGGACATCTGGTCCAAGAGCGACATCATTTTCAAGCTGCGTGGTCCGAACAGCGACGAAGTCGGCCTGTTGCGCGAGGGCGGCATGCTGGTCAGTTACATCTGGCCTGCGCAGAATCCGGAACTGATGCAGCAACTGGCCGCCAAGAAGGCCACCGTGCTGGCGATGGATTCGGTGCCGCGCATTTCCCGTGCGCAGAAAATGGACGCGCTGTCGTCCATGTCCAATATTTCCGGCTATCGCGCGGTCATCGAAGCAGCGTCCCATTTTGGCCGCTTCTTCACCGGCCAGATCACGGCCGCCGGCAAGGTTCCACCTGCCAAGGTATTTGTCATTGGCGCCGGCGTGGCCGGCCTGGCGGCAATCGGCACGGCGGCCAACCTGGGCGCTATCGTGCGCGCCAACGATACCCGTCCGGAAGTCGCTGACCAGATCACGTCGCTCGGTGGCGAATACGTCGGTGTCGATTACGAGGAAGACGGTTCGGGCACCGGCGGCTACGCCAAGGTGATGTCCGAAGGCTTCCAGAGGGCTCAGCGCGAGGTCTTCGCAAAGCAGGCGGCGGAAGTCGACATCATTATCACCACCGCGCTGATTCCGGGCAAACCGGCGCCGAAGCTGATCACCGCCGACATGGTCAAGTCCATGAAGCCGGGTAGCGTCATCGTCGACCTCGCCGCAGAACAAGGCGGCAACTGCGAACTGACCGTTCCTGGCGAAGTGACGGTGGCGCACGGCGTGACGATCATCGGTTACAAGGATTTGCCAACGCGTTTGCCAAAGCAGGCGTCGACCCTGTACGCGACCAACCTGTTCCGTCTCAGCGAAGACCTGATCAAGACGAAGAGCGTCGATCCGGCCGGCACCGGTGCATCGGCTATCCATATGAACATGGAAGACGAAGTCATTCGCGGCACCACGGTAATCGATCAGGGCAACGTCACCTGGCCGCCGCCACCGCCGAAGCTGTCGGCGGCACCGGCGCAAGCGGCCAAACCGGCTGCTGCACCTGCACCGTCGCACGGCCACGGACCGAGCGGCAGCGTTTCGTCGCCCGCCCGCGTGGCCACCATGTTCGGCTTTGCGGCTGTGCTGTTCTGGTTGATCGGCATTGCGGCACCAACCGCTTTCCTTGGGCACCTGACGGTGTTCGTGCTGGGTTGCTTCATCGGTTACATGGTGGTGTGGAACGTCACGCCGGCACTGCATACGCCGCTGATGAGCGTCACCAACGCCATCTCGTCGATCATCGTGCTCGGCGCGCTGGTCCAGGTCGCGCCACCCATGGACCCGAGCATCGTGCGCCCCGAAATGCTGATCCGCGGTATGGCTGCTGTTGCCATTGCGCTGACCGCGATCAACATGTTCGGTGGCTTCGCGGTGACGCGCCGCATGCTCGAAATGTTCCGTAAGAACTAATCAAGGAGACCCCAATTGTCTGCAAATCTGGCCACTGTCTCCTACATCGGAGCAACCATTCTTTTCATCCTCAGCCTGGGAGGGCTGTCTCACCCCGAAAGCTCTCGTCGTGGCAACTTCTACGGCATGGTGGGCATGGCGATCGCCGTTCTTGCAACCGTGTTTGGCCCCCGCGTGACGCCGTCCGGCTATGCGTGGATCGTCATCGCCCTCGTGGTGGGCGGCAGCATCGGTCTTTACGCAGCACGCGTCGTCAAGATGACCGAAATGCCTGAACTCGTGGCGCTGATGCACAGCTTCGTTGGTCTGGCCGCGGCGCTGGTCGGTTTCGCCAGCTACATCGATCCAACCACGCAGTTCGTCGGCGCAGAGAAGATCATCCACGAGGTGGAAATCTACGTCGGCATCCTGATTGGCGTGGTGACGTTCTCGGGCTCGTTGATCGCTTTCGGCAAGCTCAAGGGCAAGATTGGCGGCAAGCCGTTGCTGTTGCCTGCGCGTCACTGGCTCAACCTGATCGGTTTGTTGCTGGTCATCTGGTTCGGCCGCGCTTTCCTCAATGCTGAAACGATAAGCGAAGGCATGGCGCCGCTGCTTATCATGACCGTGATCGCATTCCTGTTCGGTCTCCACATGGTGATGGCGATCGGCGGTGCGGATATGCCCGTCGTGGTGTCAATGCTGAACAGCTACTCTGGCTGGGCGGCGTCGGCAACGGGCTTCATGCTCAATAATGACCTGTTGATCGTGACCGGCGCGCTGGTCGGTTCTTCGGGTGCGATCCTGTCGTACATCATGTGCCGCGCAATGAACCGCAACTTCATCAGCGTGATCGCAGGCGGTTTCGGCGGCGGCGCACCGAAGGCGGCGGCCGGGGCTGAGCAACCAGCCGGTGAAGTGGTCCCGGTGAGTGCGCTGGAAACAGCGGAACTGCTGCGCG
>Ga0366767_1014_pt1 | contig 15592 bp, 16 predicted proteins | sample TotcelHN113001N5_FD_207062 | JGI IMG/M metagenome (GOLD analysis project Ga0366767, IMG submission 207062) | Enriched cells from coal bed in the Powder River Basin, Montana, United States - Total cells N11 rep1 HSBNCT.N11.300.1.N5 ...
TATTCAGGAAATTGTTCAAGGTATACCGAAAATAATTACTAGCATCAATACTATTGTTGATGCAAAGTGAGAGGGTGAAGCTATGAGTCAGGTGGCATTGGTTTTTCCTGGGCAAGGATCGCAAACAGTGGGTATGGGAAAAGAACTGTATGACAATTTCGAAGCTGCGAAGGCTGTATTTGAAATGGCAGACCAGGCTCTCGGATTTTCTATAACCAAAATGTGTTTTGAGGGACCAGAGGAAGAACTCCGTAAAACATTTAATACTCAGCCTGCTATTTTGACAATGAGTATCGCTTGTTATATGGTATTAAAAGAACATGGCATTGAGCCAAATATTGTAGCTGGACATAGTTTAGGTGAATATTCGGCATTAGTTGCTGCTGGTTCGCTTGATTTTGCCGATGCCGTGCGCTTAGTACGCAAACGGGGTCAGCTTATGCAGGAAGCCGTTCCTCTTGGTGAAGGCAGCATGGCCGCAATCATGGGATTGGAACGGGATGTAGTCGTTGAAGTATGCCAGAAGGCTCAGCAAGAGTTTGGTGCCGTACAGGCTGTAAATTTCAATTGCCCTGGGCAAATTGTTATAGCCGGCCAGGCTACGGCAGTTGAAAAGGCGGTTGAGCTGTTAAAAGCTGCTGGTGCTAAGCGGGCCATTATGTTACCGGTGAGTGCACCTTTTCATAGTACCCTTATGAAGCCGGCTGCAGAAAAACTGGCGCTTGAACTGGACCAGATCGCTGTTCGCGATGCGGTTATTCCCGTTGTAGCCAACATTAGCGGCCAGCTGGTCAAAAATGGTGACGCAATCAAAGCATCGCTGGTTCAGCAAGCTGCAAATCCTGTTTTATGGGAAGATTGTGTTGCCCAGATTGTAAATCAAGGGGCTGAGACTTTTATTGAAGTGGGTCCAGGCAAGGTTCTTGGCGGGTTTACCAAGAAGATTGCTAAGGATGTTACCAATCTTAATGTAGAAGATCTTGCATCTTTACAAAAAACCCTTGATTATTTCAAGGAGGTTCGTTAAAATGCATTTAGACAGTAAGGTGGCAGTTGTTACCGGAGCGTCACGCGGTATTGGCCGGGCTGTGGCTTTGGCATTAGCGAAGAACGGGGCTAAGTTAGTAATTAATTATGCCGGTAATGCTAAAGCAGCGCAAGAAGTGGTAGATATGGTTGTTGCGCAAGGTGGTCAAGCTATTGCCATCCAGGCTGATGTTGCTAATGCCGAGTCGGTTGAACTGTTAGTAAAACAGACGGTGGAGCATTTTGGTCGTATTGATATACTGGTTAATAATGCCGGTATTACTCGTGATACTTTGTTAATGCGGATGAAAGAAGCTGACTGGGATGCAGTCATGAACACCAATTTAAAAGGTATTTTTCATTGTACAAAAGCTGTTTCACGCATTATGATCAAGCAAAAGACTGGCAAGATTATTAATATGACATCGGTAGTGGGGATTACCGGCAATGCCGGTCAAGCTAATTATGCAGCTGCTAAGGCTGGTGTTATTGGTTTTACGAAATCAATGGCGAAAGAATTAGCATCCCGTAATATTACGGTAAATGCGATAGCACCAGGATTTATTGCTACCGATATGACCGAAGTTTTATCTGAGCAAGTCAAAAATGATTTGGCTCAAAGCATTCCGCTAGCCAGGTTGGGGGCTCCCGAAGATGTTGCTTATGCTGTCGTTTTTTTAGCTTCCGATTATGCGAACTATATTACTGGGCAGACTTTAAATGTTGACGGCGGTATGGTAATGTAATAGTGAACTAATCGTTTTTTTGGAAGGAGGTGAATTTGATGACCACTTTTGATAAAGTGAAAGAAATCGTAGTAGAACAGCTTGGCGTTGATGAAGCCGATGTAGCTATGGATTCCACGTTTATTGACGACCTTGGCGCCGACTCTCTGGATATTGTAGAGTTGATTATGGCTTTTGAAGAGGAATTTAACATTGAGATTCCTGATGAAATAGCTGAGAAGATCAAGACTGTTAGAGACGCTGTCGAATACATAGACAAAGAAAAGCAAGGCTAAACGCATTACCGTAAAAGAGAAAGTCCCGTGGAATTGTTTCGCGGGACTTTCTTAAAGGTAAGGGCTGCATTGAATGGAGGAGTTATTCTTGAAACTTCCGGAATTGAAAATAGGTCATCTTGTGGCCAAAGTACCTATTATTCAAGGCGGGATGGCTATTAGAATATCCACTGCCCGTTTGGCCGCTGCTGTGGCGGAACAAGGGGGCATCGGTTTGATAGCTGCATCCGGCATGTCTTTTGATGAATTGAGGCACGAGATTCGCTTGGCACGCTCATTGACTAAAGGGATTGTTGGCATTAATGCAATGGTTGCTGCCAGAGAATTTGCCGGACTTGTCAGAACTGCAATCGAAGAAGGTATAGACTTGGTTGTAGCAGGTGCTGGTTTTTCTCGGGATATATTTGGTATGGGAAAAGAATCGGGTACACCCGTTGTGCCAATTGTGTCATCTGCAAAGTTGGCTAGAATATCCGAATCATTAGGCGCTTCAGCCGTTATTGTTGAAGGTAAAGAAGCTGGTGGACATCTGGGTACCGATCAATCTGTACGCGTTTTATTGCCTGAAGTTAAAAAGGCGGTAAAAATTCCTGTGATTGGTGCAGGCGGTGTAATCAGTGGACGAGATATCGTTGAAATCCTGTCCTTGGGCGCTGATGGCGTTCAAATGGGAACGCGGTTCGCTGCGAGTGTCGAGTCTAATGCTGCTCCGGCTTTAAAAGAGTTTTATTTAAAGGCTAAACCGGAAGATGTAGTTTTAATTAAGAGTCCGGTCGGTCTGCCTGGGCAAGCTGTGAGAAATCCCTTTGCTAAGAAAATTATTGAAGGTACTGCACCATTGCCTGATTCCTGTGATGCTTGTTTAAAACACTGTGAGCGCAATTTCTGTATCATAAAAGCGCTTATTCGGGCGCAACAGGGCGATGTGGAAACAGGTCTTGTTTTCACCGGCGAGTACATTCATAAGATAGATGAGATTCTTTCTGTTAAAGAAATATTTTCCAGGCTTCTTAAAGAAGTGGAAGAGATAAAATAACCGCGAGGTGGAAAAATTGAAAAAACGTGTTGTGATTACAGGACTTGGCGCAATTACTCCTATCGGAACCGGTAAGGACGAGTTATGGAATGCCTTATTGGCTGGCAAGTCAGGTATAAGCCGTATTACCCGTTTTGATCCCAGCGACTATGCTACTCAAATCGCTGGCGAAATAAAAGATTTTGATCCAGGCAAATTTATGGACAAAAAAGAAGCCAAAAGAATGGACCGTTTTACTCAATTTGCAGTTGCTGCTACAAAGATGGCTTTTGAAGACTCGGGTATGGATCTGGAAGCAGAAGACAAAAACCGTATTGGTACACTAATCGGTACAGGTATTGGCGGAATGGATTCACTTCACGATCAATTTAAAGTGTTATTTGATAAGGGGCCGAATCGTGTAAGTCCGTTCTTCGTCCCCATGATGATTGCTAATATGGCTGCAGGCCAGACTTCTATAACTTTTGGCTTGCAAGGTCCCTGCAGTTGTGTAGTCACCGCTTGCGCGACAGGCACCAATGCAATAGGGGATGCTTTTAAAATTATTCAACGCGGTGATGCCGATGTGATGGTAGCTGGCGGTACGGAAGCTGCTATTTCACCTAGCGCTGTTGCTGGTTTTTGTTCGATGAAAGCTATGTCTACCCATAATGAGGAACCGGAAAAAGCCTCCAGACCGTTTGAAAAAGACCGCAGTGGTTTTGTAATGGGCGAAGGCTCGGGGATCGTGATTATTGAGGAGCTTGAACATGCTCTTGCCCGTGGTGCCAAAATTTATGCTGAAGTAGTTGGATATGGCAGCAATGCTGACTCTTATCATATTACTGCGCCTGCTCCAGAAGGTGTTCAAGCGGCAAAATGTATGGCTATGGCTTTAAAAGATGGCGGCATCGCTCCGGAAACCGTTGACTATATTAATGCTCATGGAACTTCAACACCACTTAATGATAAGAATGAATCGTTAGCAATTAAGAGCTTGTTTGGTGATCATGCCTACAAGTTAGCTATTAGTTCAACGAAATCAATGACTGGTCATTTATTGGGAGCAGCCGGTGCTGTTGAGTGCATTGCTACGGCATTGACTATTCATACCGGCAAGGTACATCCTACTATCAATTATGACAATGCTGATCCTGAATTAGATCTTGATTATGTTCCTAATGTAGCACGTGAGAAGACGGTTAATGTAGCACTTTCCAACTCCTTTGGTTTTGGTGGACACAACGCAACTATTTTATTGAAAAAATATGAAGCCTGATTGTGGCCAATAAAAAGGAAATTGATAGCCAAAGGCTTGCCCAGATAAAAGAGTTTTCCAACCTTTTGCAAATCCATTTTAATAATAATGAGCTGTTACACCAAGCATTAACTCATACCTCTTTTGCTAATGAGAGCAAAGAGCTTGGTGTGCAGCACAATGAGCGGTTAGAGTTTTTAGGGGATGCAGTTCTTGATTTGGTTGTTGGTGAGGTATTGTTTAAGCAATTTCCCCAATTGCCCGAGGGTGACTTGACAAAAGCAAGGGCTCGTATTGTCTGTGAACCTACATTAGCTAGCTGTGCTACCAAACTAGGTATTGGCAATTATTTATTATTGGGCAAAGGCGAAATATCTTCAGGAGGACGCCAACGGATATCTATTCTGGCAGATGCCTTTGAAGCTATTATCGGTGCTATTTATTTGGACAGTGGATATGCTAACGCTTCTCGATTTATTGTTGATCATTTGCAGGGAGAACTGAACTTAGTTAAAAACGGTGAATATGCCAATGATTATAAAACCTTGCTGCAAGAGGTTATTCAACGGCAGGGAGAACAGAAAATCTCTTATGATGTTATCAATGAAGAAGGTCCTGATCATGACAAGACCTTCATGGTAATGGTCTGCGTTAATGGTAAGACTTTAGGTTCGGGTCAAGGAAAGAGCAAGAAGGAAGCCGAGCAAAATGCAGCCAAGCAAGCGCTTGCGAAACTCAATTGAACTAATTAGGAGGGGTGGCTGACAGCCGCTCCTTTTTTATAAGATAGAAAAGTATAAGTTTTTAAAGCCAGGAAGATAGGCGAATCAAGGGATTGCGGTTCTGTCCTTTTGTCTTGACACAAAAGGACCAAAAAGTCAAGACCAGTACGGAAATGGCCTTGGAAGCAGACCTTCCCTGCTAAAATTCCGAAAACTCGCTGCGCTCAGACAGTCGGAATTTCTTTACGCAAGGAAGGCCTGCTTCCACCCTGCGGGACGGCAATTTCCGTAAAGGTCGCAAGATACGAAAACAAGGAACGAAAGAAGTAGGAGCTTCGTTTTCCTTGTTTTCCGTTCTTCGTTCTTATCGGCCATTTCTGGAAAAAAGACGGTCCGCAGGATGGAATATCGTCAGCTTACGTGAAGAAATCCATTTGTTTGAGCGCAGCGAGTTTAATGGATTTTAGTAAGTTGGCGGTATTTCCAAGTCTTTTTGGAAGACTGGGCCTAGCATTTGCATAATAGGAAGTTACCGCTTCCGCTTGTAACTAAGCGATTCGTATGGCTGCATAGCAGCCAACTCTCTGCTTATGTTGCGATGACAAAAGTACAAACCGTGCTTTTCCCATTCTCTGTGAAGGTTTACTAAGCAGATGTAGTCAAGACAAAATTTATAGCTAAAGCCGCTTTAGCGGTTTTTCTTATTACACATTAAGTGCATGGCAAAGAAGTTTTGCCTGTGCGACATAATTGTGGGCACCAATAAATAAACTAGGCTTAGATTAAATGTTAGGTCTATTTGGTGCAAGTTTCAAAAGAAATAAGGGTGATGATGTTATAAAACACTATATAATTCCTATCTTTATTCCTCATTACGGCTGTAACCATCAATGTATATTCTGTAACCAGCAAAAAATCACCGGCATGGTTACTCCTGTTGATGCTCAGCATGTTCAACAAACCATTGATGTTCATTTAGAGCGAATTACTGAGCAGCGATTTATCGAAGTAGCTTTTTATGGGGGCAGTTTTACAGCCTTGCCGCTTGAATTGCAACAGCGATTGCTTACGCCGGCATATCAGGCACTTCAAAGGGGACAAGTTAACGGCATTCGTTTGTCGACCCGCCCGGATTGTATTACTGACGAAATTGTTGACAATCTCTTAGCTTTTAATGTTACCGTAGTTGAACTGGGTGTTCAATCACTGGATGAAGCGGTACTTACAGCATCGCAGCGGGGGCACACTGTTGATGATGTAAAAAATGCTGCTGATATACTTAGAAGGCGGGAAGTTTCTTTTGGTATCCAAATTATGCCCGGGCTACCGGGAGAAGATTGGCACAGCCTGCTGCTTACCGCCAATAGAGCTATTGCGCTTAAGCCTCATTTTGCCCGTTTATACCCTACTATTGTCATTGATAAAACAGAATTAGCAACATGCTATTTGCAAGGCTTATACCAACCACTTACCTTAGAGGCTGCTATTCAAAAAACAGCTTTTTTAAAATTGTTTTTTGAACAATATAATATACCTGTCATTCGTACCGGTCTGCAGGCAACCGAAGAATTAGATAATGCCGGTACGGTACTGGCCGGGCCTTATCATAGCGCTTTTGGTGAATTAGTTGACGGTTATCTGTTTTTTCAAATGCTGTTGCAAGCATTTGAAAAAATTCCTCATTCGTCAGAGCCAATTATTATCAGACATCATCGCCGGGATCAGTCCAAAATCCGGGGAATTAGTAATTGTTATTTTCATCAATTGCAGCAAGCTGTTCATAGACCGATCAAACTGGTTGAAGGCACTCTACGGGAAGGTGAAATTAGTATTGAACAGGATTATTTACAGTATGTGATTAGCCGGAAGATGTTATTTTTCACCTAAATAAAGATTAGCAGGAATTTTTAGGAAAAGCGCGGAATATTGTATAGCATTAGCCCTGACCATCAAAGGAGGTTAAGTAATGGAAGTGCTTAAAGTATCAGCGCAATCTAATCCTAAATCTGTAGCAGGCGCGCTGGCTGCAGTACTCAGAGAAAAAGGAACCGCAGAGGTGCAGGCAGTAGGCGCGGGGGCAGTTAACCAGGCTATTAAAGCAGTTGCCATCGCTCGCGGTTTCGTTGCTCCTAATGGCATTGATCTGATCGCAATTCCTGCATTTGCTGAAATTACCATCGATGGGGAAGAACGTACCGCAATTCGCTTTATTGTTGAACCACGTTAGTTTTCGAGTGCTCGGAAACCTGTTTGCGTCGGCAAACGGGTTTTTTTATTGTATACCTATACGGGACGTGGTAAAATTTTGTTGATAACATTGGAATGTAGGTGATCAGTTTTGCTGCTGCGCAGATTAGAGACATATGGCTTTAAATCTTTTGCCGAAAAAACAGAAGTGGAATTTGGTTCTGGCATAACTGCGATTGTTGGACCTAATGGCAGCGGAAAGAGCAATATATCAGATGCTATTCGCTGGGCTTTGGGAGAGCAAAGTATTCGTACCTTACGAGGTAGTAAGGCAGAAGATGTAATATTTGCAGGCAGCACAAAACGAAGATCGCTTGGTGCTGCAGAGGTGTCGCTGGTTTTTGATAACAGTGACAATCGCCTGCCGATTGAATTTAATGAGGTTACAATTACCCGGCGTATTTTCCGTTCCGGTGATAGCGAATATTATATTAATAAATCTGCCTGTCGCTTAAAGGATATTCATGAATTATTGGCAGATACCGGGTTAGGGCGGGATTCTATGTCCGTTATCGGGCAAAATAAAGTAGATGAAGTATTAAATAGTAAGCCTGAAGAACGCCGTTCCCTATTTGAAGAAGTAGCAGGTATAACCAAATATAAGCAGCGTAAACGGGAATCGCTGCGTAAGATGGAAGAGACCAATGGTAATCTTAACCGTGTTGACGACTTAATGGGAGAAATTGAAACACAGTTGCAGCCGATGGCCGAGAATGCCGAACGCACCCGTATCTATAATGGACTGCATAAGGATCTTATTGCTTATCAGGCAACCTTGCTTATTAATAAGCTAACAAAAGCGGAAAAGATGATCTCCAGTGCTGAACTGGAGAAAAGTGAACTTACTGACCGTGAAATTGCGGCAGCTGCTCAACTGGCTGGTGCAGAAGCGGAAAAAGAACGATTGGCTAACGATATCTTATGCATAGAAGATAGTTTGGTAAAAATAGATGCTCAAATTGCAGAAAGAGGTACAGAGTTAGAACGAGTTGACGGAAAAAAAGCTGTACTTGAGGAGCGGATTCGGCAATCGGCAAAGGCTCGAGAGCGTTTAATGCATGAAGCGGACCGCCTCGTTGAATTGCGTAAGGATTTGGAAGAAAAGTTAGCTTATGAGCAAACAAATATTGCAAACAGGACCGTGGAAAAAAATAGGCTGGAAGAACGGTTACAGCAATTGACTTCGGAACATGACTCAACAGCGGCAGCGGCGAATGCCCTGGGGCGACAAATTGAAGAAGGAAAAGAGCAGACCTTTAATCAACTCCAGCGTATTGCCAATGAACGGAATGAACTGAGGAGCGCAGAGCGTGATTTAGAGAGATTGATGCTTCGCAAAGCCAATCTTGAAAGAGAGCAAAGTCAATATGCCGAACAGCTTAATGAGAGCAATAAAAGCAGTAATCTAATAGCAGGAGAACAGCAAAAACTTGTTAGTACCAAGAACGAACTTATTGATTCCCGGCGCTTGTTGGACAAGCAGAAAATCTCGTTGGAAGAAACTTTGCAAGAAGCGGTAAAGAATGAACGTCACTTAGCTGATCAGCTGCAAGAGACTTCTTCACGGCTGAAAATATTGACACATATGCAAGAAGATTATGAGGGCTTTGGACGTGGCATAAAGCAATTACTGAAAACACAACAGGCCTGGCGAAACAAAATGTGTGGAGCAGTGGCAGAGCTGTTTACCGTTCCTGATCAATTTGTGGTAGCAGTTGAAACCGCCTTGGGTGGTGCCTTGCAGCACATTATAACGGAAAATGAAGAAACCGCAAAACAGGCTATTGAATTTTTAAAGATAAATAAGTTGGGCAGGGCCACTTTTTTACCGCTTACTACTATCAAGCCGTCTGTTCCCCGGGCAACGGAAATAGCAGCGGCTAAAATGTCAGGGGCAGTAGGCTTTGCTGCCGACCTGGTTAGCTGTGATTCAAAATACAAAACAGTATTGAATTATTTGCTTGGCCGTACGATTGTGGCAACAAATATTGATACCGGTTTGAAGATTGCCAGAGAATCTGCTTTCTCTATACGTATTGTTACCTTAGATGGTCAACAGATTAATCCTGGCGGCTCTCTGACAGGGGGCAGTGTCAATCGGCGTGAAAGCAGTTTCTTAAGCCGCGTCAATGAAATCGAAACGTTGAAGCTGCGCATTACCGAGTTAAATCATAAATGGGATACCGTTAGATCCCAAGAAGATGATCTAAAACGACAAGTCCATGAGCTGGATAATCAACTGCGAAATCTATATCAGCAGCAGCAGGATGCTGAGGTTCGTCAAGCCGAACTCGTCGTTCAGCTGGAACGGACGGGTAGTGACAGTAAGAGAATGCAGCAGGCTGTGCAGACGTTGCAGCAGGAATTGCAGGCTGTTACAGTTGAAAATGATTTGATTTTAAAACGTCTGACCGAGATGCGCGAGAATGTAAAAGCCTTAGAAACGCACGACTCAGATTATAAAAATCAGGTTCAAGTATGGCAACAGCAGTTTAATGAGCTGCAAGCAGCCAAAGAAGCTTTTACGATTGAAATGACGGAGATTAAGATTGCTCTTGCCGGCTTATATCAACAGATTGAGGCGCTGGTTAGTCAAAGTCGCGGATATGGTGAACAAATTGATCAATTGCAGCAGCAAGCTGAGCAGCAGAGCACGGAACTTGCTCAAACTTCTTTGGAGATTGCTGGAGCTACCGAAGAAATTTTCGTTCTTGAAGCATTACATAATGATATAGTCGAGCAAAAAGTAAAATATCAGACTGACCGCCAGCAGATATACGGTAAAAAAATGAATGGCCTAGCGGCTATCCAAAAAAATGACAGAGAAATACGCGACTACCGGCGTAAATATAGTGATTTGCAAACCCGCCTGCACGATATGCAGCTTTTGGCTACTAAATATCAATTTGAGGTCACTCATTGCTGTGAGCAGCTTGATCAATTTGGCCTGACTCAGGAACAAGCACAACTATTGCAGCGTCCAGGAACTTATGAGGAAATAACAGGGTACATCCGGCAAATTGAAGGAAGTATAGCCGAATTAGGACCAGTAAATCCTGCAGCGGTTGAAGAATATGAGCGCTTGGCTGAACGGCATCGTTTTTTGCATACTCAGAGTGAGGATTTGCGGTCAGCACGAGATTACCTCATCACAATTATCCGGGATATTGACAATACCATGTCTAAACAATTTACAGCCGCCTTTGCAATTATTAACGAACGTTTTGGTGAAACTTTTTCCCGCCTCTTCGGTGGGGGGACGGCGAAGTTGCAATTGCTGGAACCGGCAAATGTCTTAGAAACAGGTATTGACATATTGGTTCAACCACCAGGAAAGAAACAACAAAATTTATCGCTTCTCTCCGGTGGTGAGCGGGCGCTGACAGTTATTGCGCTGCTGTTTTCTTTTCTCGCTTTCCGTCCCGCTCCGTTCTGCGTAGTCGATGAAATTGATGCAGCCTTAGATGAAGCCAATGTAGAGCGGTTTAGCAGTTTCTTACGTGATTATGCCAAACATACTCAGTTTATTGTTGTTACTCACCGCAAGGGGACGATGGAGGCAGCTGATGTGATGCAAGGCGTAACAATGGAAGAGTCAGGCATTTCCAGATTGCTTTCCGTCAAATTTATGGACAAAGCTGTTTAGACATAATAAGGAGGTACCAACTTGGGATTTTTTGATAAGCTCAAACAAGGATTAGAGAAAACCCGTAAAAGTTTTACCGAGAAAATTGAGCAATTGGTTACGGGATATGCGACGATTGACGATGAATTCCTGGAAGATTTAGAAGCTGTCTTGCTTTCTGCCGATGTGGGAGTGAAGACTACAACCCGGCTGATGTCTGATATTCGGGCCGGTATTAAAAACAAGGATATTGGATCGCCCGAAGAACTCCGCCCATTTCTTGAGCAGCGCATAAAAGTACTATTAGAAGATGGCCTTTCTGAACCGAAACTGGCAGACCAGCCACCGACCGTTATTATCGTTGTTGGCGTAAACGGAGTGGGCAAGACGACAACGATTGGAAAACTTGGCCATTATTATCATGCACAAGGCAAGAAGGTTCTTTTTGCTGCCGGTGATACTTTTCGCGCCGCGGCCATTGATCAATTGGATATTTGGGCAAGCCGTATTGGGGCAGAAGTGATTAAACATAGTGAAGGCTCAGACCCGGCTGCTGTGGCGTATGATGCTGTTCAAGCGGCTAAGGCACGTAAAGCGGATGTGGTTATCATTGATACAGCAGGCCGGCTGCACACCAAAGCCAACCTCATGGAAGAGTTAAAAAAAATCCGCCGTGTAGTGTCACGGGAAATTGAGGCAGCACCACACGAAACACTGCTGGTACTAGATGCTACTACTGGTCAGAATGCTATCAATCAGGCTAAAATTTTTGGCGATGCAGTACAGTTAACCGGTGTTGTGCTGACCAAATTAGATGGTACGGCTAAGGGCGGAGTAGTGATAGCTGTTAAAGCAGAGTTGGGATTACCGGTGAAATGGATTGGTGTCGGTGAAGGTGTAAATGATTTGAGACCGTTTACACCGCAGGAATTTGCTGAAGCTTTATTTGCTGACAAGTAAATATACTTGACAAGCAGATTGAATTTCTTTATAATCATAACTTGTAAAGGCTTTTTGCTTGTCAGAGAAAGTTGGTAACTATGCTAGATAGAGTATTTCGCATTGGACTGTTAGTTGATTTTTATGGTGCTTTACTCACTGATAAACAGCAGTATTGTCTGGAAATGCACTATCTTCGCGATTTATCGTTATCCGAAATAGCGGATGAATTAAAGGTATCCCGGCAGGCAGTACATGATATTTCCCGGCGTGCTGAACAAATTTTGGAAGAATACGAAGATAAGCTAAAGTTAGTGGAACGTTATCAAAGGGAACGGAATTTGCTGGGAGAAATATACGATTTACTAAATAGTCTACCGCCTGAGGCGGCTAAACTATCTCAGATACACCTTACCCTCGAAAAACTCGAACAATTGTTGGATTAAGAAAGGCGGGTACGCATGGTTTTTGAAAGTTTGGCCGATAAGTTGCAGCAAACATTTAAAAAGCTGCGGGGACGGGGTAAATTATCAGAAGGTGATGTAAGCGAAGCGCTGCGCGAAGTTCGTATGGCTCTATTGGAAGCAGACGTTAATTTCAAAGTAGCCAAAGATTTTGTCGCTCGCGTTAAAGAGCGCGCCATCGGTCAAGAAGTTCTAGGGAGTCTGACGCCTGCTCAACAAGTCATTAAGATTGTTAATGATGAGTTAACGGAACTCTTAGGTGGTACGCAGAGCCGCATCAGTATTTCCTCAAGACCGCCAACTATTATTATGCTGGTTGGATTGCAAGGGGCCGGTAAAACAACAACTGCAGGTAAATTGGCCCATCTGTTAAAACGTCAAAATAAAAAGCCCCTGATGGTGGCGGCTGATATATACCGTCCTGCAGCAATAAAACAGCTCCAAGTATTAGGCGAGCAATTGGATATTCCGGTTTTTGCACTAGGAGACCAGGAGAGCCCTGTAACGATTGCTGAGAAAGCCATACAACATGCGTTGGCTTATGCCCGGGATGTTGTAATAATTGATACTGCCGGCCGACTTCACATCAATGAAGAATTGATGGGTGAACTCAAATCCATTAAACAAACAGTAAGGCCTCATGAGATATTACTGGTTGTAGATGCGATGACCGGTCAAGATGCCGTAAATGTTGCCGAATCCTTTAATAATGCGCTGGGCATTGATGGCGTAATTTTAACCAAACTTGATGGCGATGCCCGCGGTGGCGCGGCTTTGTCCATTAAATCAGTGACTGGCCGCCCCATTAAGTTTGCCGGTATGGGTGAAAAGCTGGATGCATTGGAAACCTTCCACCCTGATCGAATGGCATCGCGTATTCTTGGTATGGGTGATGTTCTGAGCCTTATTGAAAAAGCACAGACATCTATTAACTTAGAGCAAGCCCAAGAGATGGAAAAAAAGCTGCGCAAAGAATCTTTTACGCTTGATGATTTTTTAGAACAGCTCCAGCAGGTCCGCAAACTGGGTCCGTTGGATCAAATCCTTGGCATGTTACCCGGCATGGGGAACATGAAAAAGCTGCAAGGAATGGAGTTTGACGAAAAAGAATTAAAGCGCGTTGAAGCGGTCATTCAATCAATGACCAGAAAAGAGCGCCGTGATCCGTCGCTTATCAATGGCAGTCGGCGCAAGCGCATTGCCAGCGGCAGCGGTACCAAGGTTCAAGATGTAAACCGACTGCTCAAGCAGTTTACCGAAGCCCGAAAGATGATGAAGCGCTTTCAAGAAATGCAAAAGTCGGGTAAAAAAGGCGGCGGCTTTAAGTTACCCTTCATGCGATAATCAAGATAGTTATTTTGTAAAGGAGGTGATTGTAACATGGCAGTTAAAATTCGTTTAATGCGTATGGGAGCTAAGAAAAGCCCTTTTTATCGTTTGGTTGTAGCTGATTCCCGCTCTCCTCGTGATGGTCGTTCCATCGAGACTTTGGGTCACTATGACTCCACTACTGAACCGGCTATCATTAAAATTGATGAAGAAAAAGCCATTAACTGGCTGCAAAAAGGTGCTCAACCTACCGATACTGTTAAGTCTCTATTCAGCAAAGCAGGCATCATGAAAAAATGGGATGAACTGAAGCGTAATAAGAAAGAGGCGTAATAACTATGAAAGATTTAGTTGAAGTTATCGCCAGAGCTTTAGTAAAGAATCCGGATCAAGTCAGTGTAACAGTTGTTGAAGAAGACAATTCCACTGTTCTTGAATTGCGGGTAGCTGCTGATGATATGGGAAAAATCATCGGTAAGCAAGGCCGGATCGCCAAAGCCGTAAGAACTGTGGTCAAGGCTGCGGCCACCCGTGAAAACAAGAGAGTGGCAGTGGAAATTGTCTAAGAAGGTGGAGCGGACATGGATAATATGACCTTGAAATGCCCGGTAACTATTAAAGCGAAAGTAACGGAAGATCTGAAAACCCGTTTGGCAGCTGAAATTCAAGAGGGTATTAAAAAAGCTGACATTGAGTTGCAGCAAATTGAATTTCATGCCAAAAGAGTTATGGCCGAACAGGCTAAGCAGGATGCACAAGGACTTGTAGCTTTGCGCCAACAAATTGAAGAGGAAAAGCAGAAACGCTTTGAATTTAAAAACCACATGTTGGAAAAATTAAAAGAAACTGCTCAACTTGAAATTGGTGCTGAAATTGTTCAGGGAACTATGGATCGGTTTATCACCGTAAATGTTGGCGATGATTTACACAAATTAATGGGCAGTGAGATTTTACTGGAAGACGGCAAAATCCTTGCCTTTCGTATCTAATCATGGTTGATGATAAAGTAACTATCGGAAAAATAGTTGCCCCGCACGGTGTGCGGGGTGACGTCCGTGTTATTCCGCTTACGGATTTCCCCGAACGGTTTCACCAGCTTAAGATGGTATATACCGATGATGGGACCATGCTAACTGTGGAAAGCGCCCGATTTCATAAACAGTTTGTTTTGGTTAAGTTCCGTGGTATTGACACGATGAATGATACCGACGTATTACGGGGGAAACTAATAAAAGTAAGGCGTGAAGATGTAGTGGTACTGCCGGAAGGGCATTACTACTTTTTTGATATTATCGGCTTATCGGTTTATACGGAAGACGGCAATCCTTTAGGTGAAATTACTGATATTCTTCAAACAGGCAGTAATGACGTTTATGTTACCGAAAAGCCCGGTGAAAAGCCGTTGCTTATTCCTGCGCTAAAAGAAGTAGTACGTCAAATTGATATCCCGGGGAAAAGAATGATTGTGAAGCTCCAGGAAGAATGGGATGATAATGCGAATTGACATCGTTTCTTTATTTCCTGAAATGTTTGATGGCCCTTTTGGACATAGTATTATCAAAAGAGCCCGTGAAGCAGGAATATTAGATACCGTAATCACTAACCCCAGAGATTACGCCAGAGATAAACACCGGATTGTAGATGATACTCCTTTTGGCGGGGGGGCCGGTATGGTTATGAAGCCAGATCCGCTTTTTTTTGCTGTAGAGGATATTTTGGAAAAAAGCAGCAAAGAAAAACGACGGATTCTTCTCATGTGCCCCGGCGGAACAACCTTTACGCAAGCGAAAGCAAAAGAATTGGCTGGCTATGAGCAGCTAATCTTATTATGCGGCCATTATGAAGGTATTGATGAACGGGTGCGGGAGCACTTGGTTGATGAATCCCTGTCAATTGGGGATTTTGTCCTAACCGGGGGAGAATTACCGGCAATGATTGTGGCGGAT
>Ga0366767_1020_pt1 | contig 13958 bp, 12 predicted proteins | sample TotcelHN113001N5_FD_207062 | JGI IMG/M metagenome (GOLD analysis project Ga0366767, IMG submission 207062) | Enriched cells from coal bed in the Powder River Basin, Montana, United States - Total cells N11 rep1 HSBNCT.N11.300.1.N5 ...
TTCTTGCATCCCTTTTGCTGCATCAGGGTTAAAAAGAATTTGTAAAACATTATCTGCTAATGAGCTTGCAGAACCAGTATAGGTTTTTAAACCATTTATATTATGGTTAATTATCTCCCCTAATCCACCAGTATCGGATACCACCACCGGTGTTTTCGCAGCCATTCCTTCTAAGGCAACAATACCAAAGGGTTCATAAAGACTTGGGAAGACCGCTACATCAGCAATATTATAAAGTTTATTTCTAGTTGCATCATCGATATATCCAGTAAAATATATGCGATCAGAAACACCCATATGCCAAGCCTTATTTTTTAAATACTCTTCATTTGGCCCTTTCCCAGCAATAACGAATTTTGTATTTGGCTTATAATGAAGAATTTTTGGAATTGCCTCAATTAATACCTGAACACCCTTTTCCTGAACTAAACGACCAACGTAAAAAACAATATGTTCACTGTAACTAGCAAAATTATTTTTAAAAGAGCTATCAATTGTATCTGCTATAAAATTATCCGTATTAACACCATTGGGAATTATTCTTATCTTATCGTCAGGTAACTGAAAAATTTGTTGAAGCTCCTTCTTCATATAGTTGCTACAACAAATTACCCTCCAGGATTCGTAGGTAAGCCACCATTCTACACTACTAATATATCTTTGGGTATCATTATGTAACCCACAATTTCTGCCATACTCCGTAGCGTGTATAGTAGCAATCAGCGGTACTTGATAGGAATATTTAAATATTTTACTAGCATAGCCAACTAACCAATCATGGGCATGAACTACATCGACTTTCCCCATGGAATTCATTAAAGTTATCCCATACTCAACCATACTCATATTTAACTGTTGTATCCACATTACAAAATTAGGAGCGGATAAGGTATATGGATGCACTCTATGAACATTAACTCCTTCCATTTCTTCATAAACTGGAGTATCGTTACTTCCACAAGTTATCACATGCACTTCATGTCCTTGTTTGGCAATAGCTATAGATAAATCATAGACATGTTGAGCTAGTCCTCCTACACTTCTTGGGGGAAATTCCCATGAAAACATTAGAACCCGCAACTAGATTTCCTCCTTTGACTTCCCTTAGTTGATAGCACATTAGTTATCTTATGCAATTACAATCAAATTAATGATAACTTTAACAGAAATTTAATAAATATGAATCATTTGTATTTTTTGATAATACTAGTATTTTTATACTAATACCCATCAATATAAAAAGCTTCGCCTACGCGAAGCTTTAATTTAGTAACTTCCGTTATGAATTTCTATACTCCAATTGACCCCGTTATTGTTATCCCAATTGTTTGCGCTATCCTTAAAACAAAAATTTAATCTAGAATCATTATTTAGGTCTATTGTTTTAGCCCAGCCGTAGCCGGTCCATTCCATTCTTTCATCCTTTACAGTTTTCCAATTCTTATTATCTCCATAACCACAATGTAAGTAAACCTGCTCAGCACCAGACATAGCTAATAACCCATTATATAAGAAGGTTACTTCATCACCTAAGGTTGCTGGTAATGGATCAATAGCTATACCCTGAATTTGGTTTTCAGACATTAACTTTAATTTATTTTCATCAGACATATATTAAAACCCCTTTCTTTAAATAGAATTAGTAAATTCCTATACGCCAATTGTTGCCATTATTATTATCCCAATTATTAGCATTATCCTTAAAACAAAAATTTATTGTTGAGGCATTATTAACTAAAAAGGTTGTCTCCCAACCTCTATTAGTTTTACGTAAATGGTGATCAAATTCATCAGTCCAATGATCATTATATCCGGAATGTAATATCACATCTTCAGCTCCATCACTAGATAGTATTCCATTATAAATAACCGTAATATGATCCCCTTTATGAACTGATGCAGGTGCGATTGCTACACCATTACCTAAAAATTGCTGACTCACATCTCATCCTCCTATTCCTAGATTTCTAAATGAAATTATTTATATTTTTCATTTATAGTATAAGCTTATCTACTTATTTTATTAAGGTAAATGAAGGAATATTGATTGTATCTTTCTGTAAAATAACTTATAATATAATTAATAATAATTATCAATAATTATCCAATTAATTATAATTGAGTGTTGAATGGAGTAAAAAACATGAAAAATGCAGTAACTTTAGAAAATTTAATTTCAGCCCTGTCTCTATCATTAGATTTAGCTGAAAATAGAAAATTAGAGCATGCAAGAAGAACAGCATACATAGCTATACGAATTGCAGAAACACTAAAATTAAATAAAAATCAAATTAGTGATATATATTATGGTGCTCTTCTCCATGATATCGGTAAACCAGGTCTCGCAGTGAATAACAGTTTGCATCAACATTCTGAAGTAGGTGCCAAAATTGTAAGTCAAATTCCCTTTTTAGAGGAGATTCAGCCTATAATACACCAGCACCATGAACATTGGAACGGAACGGGACCTAATACCCTGCAGGGGCAAGAAATTAATATAGGTGCTAGAATCATTCGGATTGCAGATGATATCGAATACCACTTTAGTACTGACTATTCTAGAATTTCTGCCCAGGAACTGCAAAATTTCCTAGAAAACAATAAAGAAAAGGCCTTCGATCCTATACTTACCGCAGCGACTATAAGCCTTAGTAAAGAGAAAGACTTTTTAAGTAATCTTAGTCTTCCCAAAATAGATGGGATATTACATAATAAAAAACCTACTTATTTTAAAGAGATTTGTTATAACGATTTAGAGATAATTGGTGGAATCTTTGCATCCCTTATCGATAGTAAAAGTCCTTTTACAGCCGCCCACAGTTCAGGAGTAGCTGAAATATCCGAGAAGTTAGCCCAAAAATCAGGTCTAAACCAAGAAACTTGCCAGAAAATAAAAATTAGCGGTCTTTTACATGACTTAGGTAAGATGGCCATTCCAAATGAAATATTAGATAAACCGGGAAGACTGACCAGTGAAGAATATAAAATCATACAATCCCACAGTTATTACACTGAACTTATCTTAAATGAACTTCCTGCAATACGTGATATTAAAGAATGGGGTTCGATGCATCACGAAAGACTTGATGGTAGTGGATACCATAATTCCTTACCAGGTCACATTATTCCCATAGAAGGTAGAATAATCGCCGTCGCAGATATATACCATGCCTTAACAGCCAACCGCCCTTATCGTAAAGGGATGGAAAAAGAAAAAGCATTAGCTATTATCCAAAAAGAATGCGAACATGGAAAGTTAGATTGGGATCTCTTTAATCTCTTAAAAAACATAGCTTAATAATTACTAGCCTTTAGGGATGGAAATAACTTTAATAAAAAGATAAAGAAATAACGTTTTTACATAAAAATAAAAGAAGAGCTTTTGAAAAGCTCTTCTTTTATTTTTATGCTTTGAATTATGAGGTTTACGGAGTAAACTAACCATTAAACCCCCTCGTGGGGTATCTTTTACTACCTTATTGCTAGCCAAATCAGTAAAATAATCAATGGTTGATGAATGAGATATATACTAAAGGTATGTCTACCTAGATATGAAACAAAATTGAATCTCGGTAAAAAGCTAAAAAGACTTTTCTTTTCTCGATATAGTAATTTACTTATAAAAATACCATAAAGAAAAACACCAAACCAAGGTAATAAAGGATAATAATCCGCAGATATAAAAAGCTCACTAGACAATCCGAAGATAAATAAGTAATCGAAGGGCATATTGATTAGCTTGAAATAATTCCCCAGAATTATAATTATAGTTCCAAATATTAATAATAACCACTTATTTATATCTTTAAATAATGGATAAATAATAATCGAAGTGCCTAGGAAATGTAGTATTCCAAATTTAATGCCATAGGATGGATTAAATAAATGAGAGACTAGGGTTATTACTAAACCCATCCCTAGAATTTGCAAACCCCTCTTAGTATTGCTTTTACTAAAATGGCAGCTAATAGCCGCTAATAATATAAAAAGAATTCCAGCAGATTTTCCTATGTAATAATAAAACCCGCTAACGTAGTTGACAGATACATGGGCAAATTCTTTTAAATCAAAAACAACATGAAAAATTATCATTAGAATTAGGGCAATACCTCTAAAAAAGTCAATTTCCCATATACGCTTGTGATTAAAGCCTTCACCCATAATGTTACTCCTTAAGATTTATGTTTAAGATATCTTCTATTTAAAGTAACTATTCCAACGTTGGTCAACTAGTTTGACTATATCATCTCTAGGAATTAATTCGTCAGGATATTGGGGTTTCATCCTAGAATCTATAACAATTGGTCCTTGATATTGAATCTTATTATGCTTAATTTCAGCCTCTGCATATATATCATGGGCTGGATCAAAACGAGTAAATACAGTCCATAAAAAGGAAGTTTGGTCGTTAATTTTATCTACATCATCAACCAAGATGACCAGTGGCCATTGGGCTAATTGATCCTGAGCCTCTTTTACAATTACCTTAGGAAGTTCCTCATCTGCTATAAAATCTTCTCCAGAAACTAATAAACAACCTCCACAGTAAGCTTTAACTTTTGCAACCCCCGGAATTTTTTCTCCGTCATACACCTTAGGTAAATCTCTAACAGGTTCCCCTAATCCGGTCATGATGGCCTTACTACCCTTATTGAACTTTCTTCCAGTATAATCTAAGGTATCCATAGAGGTATCATTAATTATTAATAGGTCCTGGGCAGGATTAAATCTAGAAAGGACATTTTCCAGTAATTCATCAAATTTAACTAAGCTGCAATCAGCATTGGTAACAATTAGGAATTTAGTTAACGTCAATTGGCCTTCACCCATGATTCTAAATGCATGGGCCATAGCTTCACGATAATAGCTTTCACGAACTCTAGCTGCAGCCAATGCATGGAAGCCTGTTTCAGCGTATGTCCAAAGTTCCTTAACCCCAGGCATTACTACCGGAAACATTGGGGATAGTAAGCTTTGTAGATATTCACCGACAAAATAATCCTCCTGGCGGGGCTTGCCCACTACTGTTGCAGGAAAAATTGCATCCTTTCTATGGTAAACATTTTCTACATTGAATACAGGAAAATCGTGTACCCAAGAATAATATCCATAATGATCCCCAAAGGGGCCCTCAGGCTTTCTTACCCCGGCTGGAACCTTTCCACAAAGGGCAAATTCTGCCTCAGCTATTAAATTGTGGGGATGCCCATCAACCTCTGTCAAATTTAATTTTTCTCCCATTAAGAAAGAGGTCATAATTAATTCTGGTAGCATCTCCGGAAGAGGGGCAATTGCTGATAAGGTCAAAGCAGGAGGTCCCCCTAAAAATACTGTTACAGGTAAATCTTGATTTAATCTCTCAGCCTCATAATGATGAAAACCGCCACCCTTATGAATCTGCCAGTGCATACCGGTTTGGTTCTCGGAAAAGATTTGCATCCTATACATGCCTAGATTATGTTCCTTTGTTATAGGGTGCTCAGTATAGACTAGGGGTTGGGTTAAAAATGGTCCCCCATCTAATTGCCAGCCTGTTAAAGCTGGTAATTCCTTTAGATTAACATTTTTCTGCATTCTTTCTAAGATTGGAGCCTTATTTTTACTAACCTTTTTCATTCCTGACTTAGCCATATCTAAAATCCAGCCACGTTCTTTCCATAAAGCAGTTGGTTTTGGCGGGAGAATCTTATCTAAAGCTGCAACAGCCTTTTTTACAATTTCCTCTGGTCTAGGACCAGTTACTAAATCCACTCTTCTTCTAGTACCAAATAGATTAGTTACAATCGGAAAAGAACTTCCTTTTACATTGGTAAATAACAAGGCTGGCCCTTGCTCATCGATAACACGTCGATGGATTTCGGGAACCTCTAGATTAGGATCAACTTCCGCTTTTATTTCTATGATATCCTTTTCTTTTTCAAGGGTTTTGATAAAACTTCTTAAACTCTCGTGCATGATTCACCTCTATGAAATAAGTATTATTAGCCTTAAATAATTATCTAGCAGGGCAATATAATTAATCACGGTCATTCCTTCTTAGTTCCTTAATGATAATTTCCGTCGCTAGTTTACAGTTTTCAAGGATTTGTTTTAATTCCCACTCTTGAGCCTGATCAATATGTATGCCGCCAACAACAACGGTAATCAAACCTGTTTCACGGCAGATCCTTTCGGCCACTGGTTTGGCAGCCTCAACATCCTTATGACCTGGAACCGGGATAATCCAATTATCGGAGCTTGACCCATCACCAGTCAAACTATTTCTAGGCAAGGCCATTACTACGCCGCCAATATGAGGTGATTCCCCGCCAGTTAACATTATATTAATCCCATTATCAACTAATACAGCAGATAACTCTATTTTTAACCGATCTTCCCCAACACTAACGCAGAAATCCTTCCTGTACATAGAAACACTCCAATAAATTAATTTGTTTCCCTCTTATTATTTGAACATTTGGTATTATAATACCATTATTGGGGTGTAAATTCAAAACATAAATTTAACTTAACTAAAAACCTGTTTGTCTAGGCAATGTAATTAATAACGCTAATTCGACTTCAAAGGATAAGATTTGCTAGACTCAATTGGTTAGAAAAATTAACCCCCAAGCCCTACGACTGGTCGTCCATGACCAGCTCCGGGTTCCGCCCTCCTTGGCTACAAGGGTTAATCCTATGAGCAGCTAGTGTAAATTTAAATAAGGTAATTCATACGCAATTAAATTAGTTATTCTTAAAGTAGTGAAGTTAGAACTTTAGAATAACTTATTTAAGGAGTCGAATTAAAGTTTTAAATTTACCCTAGTTCGACCCAGACAAATTTTTCAAGCACAAAAAAGACTACCAAAATCGGCAGCCTTTCAAAGGGTTTATTTTAATTTTTCTATAATCGCATCAGCAAATCCAGTAGTTCCTGCAGTTCCGCCTAAATCACCGGTTAATGCTGTTCCTTCTTCTAAAACTGCTGTTACAGCTTTAATTAATTTTTGAGAAGCGTCAACTTCTCCAAGGTGACCCAACATCAAGGCACCAGATAGAATAAGGGCCATAGGATTAGCTTTATTCTGTCCAGCAATTTGTGGTGCAGATCCATGAACTGCTTCGAAGACTGCTGCATCTTCACCAATATTGGCTCCAGGAGCTACTCCTAAACCACCCACTAAACCGGCGCATAAGTCAGAAACTATATCACCATATAAATTAGGTAATACTAGGCAGTCAAAGTTCTCTGGGTCTTGAACTAAACGCATACACATAGCATCAACTATTACATCCTCAAATTCAATATCCGTATATTCTTCAGCCACCTTACGACAGCTTTCAAGGAATAAACCATCACTTAATTTCATGATATTTGCCTTGTGAACGGCAGTTACCTTTTTTCTACCTTCTCTTCTAGCATACTCGAAGGCGTAACGGGCAATTCTTTCTGAAGCACTACGAGTAATAATTTTAATGCTTTCAGCAGCGTCGTTACCTACTTTATGTTCGATACCAGCATATAGGTCCTCAGTATTTTCTCTGAATATTACTAAATCTATATTATTATATCTTGATTTGATTCCTGGATATGTTTTAGCAGGCCTTACGTTAGCATAAAGGTTCAGTTCCTGACGTAGGGTAACATTGACACTGCGAAATCCTTTTCCAACTGGTGTTGTTACCGGACCCTTTAAGGCAATTTTATTTTTCTTAATAGATTCTATTACATGATTGGGAAGTGGTGTACCATATTCTTCGATTACCGCTTCTCCTGCATCAACTGTTTCCCAATTTATCTCTACTCCAGTTGCATTAATAACTCTACGAGCTGCCTCCGCTACTTCGGGTCCAATCCCATCTCCTGGTATAAGTGTAACATTATAAGCCAATTGATTCACCTCATTAAATTTTTGTTTTTTTATATGCCGAATTGTCAAGCCAACTGCGACAGTTCTTCCATAAAAGCCTCGTGTGGTGTTTTCCAGTTAAGACATTTTCTTGGTCGATTGTTTATTAAAGTTAAAGCCATAGTAATTTGTTCAACAGTCACCTTAGCTAGATCTGTTGCTTTCGGGAAGAACTCCCTTAGCAAACCATTGGCATTTTCATTAGTACCCCTTTGCCATGATGAATAAGGATCGGCAAAATAAACAGGTATCTTTAGCTCCTTTTCTACAGATCGATAGCATGCAAATTCCTTACCTCGATCAACCGTGGCAGTCTTAAAGGTTCCTAAAGGGTAACCGTCATGAAGTGATCTTATGGCTGTCTCCATAGACCCAGATGTTCGGTCTTCCATCTTTAGAGCGAAATAAATACGAGTCTTTCTCTCAGCAAATGTTGCTAAACATCCTTTACTTTTGCCTCGACCAGATACAACAGTATCCAGTTCCCAATGGCCGAATGAATTTCGTTTCTTGACTTCTTTAGCTCGCTTATGGATTGAGGTCCCGATGTTAAAACGTCCTCTGGTTTCTTGAGGCTTATGTCGTTTTCCTTTATGACGAAGTAATTTCAAATTGCCTTTAATTAATAAACCTTGATATATCCATCGATACAGTGTCTTAAAGCTTAACTTGCCCTGGAATAACCGGCCTACGATCTGCTCGGGAGACCATGTTAATTTAAGTTTTTCATTTATGATCTCAGACAACGAAGTTGACCATTTTCCAAGTGGTTTTGACCGTTGACGACGCTGTTCATATTCTTTTTGAGCTTGCTGCGAATCATAGTTATTTTTTGTCTGATTTCGTAGTAGCTCTCTAGCAATCGTAGAATGGTGCCGTTTCAGTTCTTGGGCAATTTCACGGGTGGACCATCCCAATTTATGAAGGGATTCTAGTCGTCCGCGTTCAAATGTGCTAAGATGTGTATAGCTCATGTTTGGACCTCCGTGTAAGGTTTTGTGTGGTAACTTTATTTTACACGAGGTCCATCATGGCTGTTTAATTTTTAACTGTCGCACTTAATATTACAATTGGTCATATAAATTATAAAATAAGTGTTAATTAACCTTCTTTGCTTTGGATTCTAATAATTCTTCATATATATAGATTAGTTCTTTATCAAATAAAGACCTTTTTAAATCAACTGCAGCAGAACGGACCTTCTTTAAAACCTCATTTGCTTCTACCTCTGATAAATGATGACCATATTGGGCAAATTTATTGATTATAGAAGCTGTGCCGGAATGCTTCCCAATGACAATTTGTCTTTCTAAACCGACGTCCTCAGGTTTAAATACTTCATAGGTTAATGGATTTTTCAAAGCACCATCGGCATGGATACCTGATTCATGGGCAAACATATTAGTTCCTACAATTGCCTTCCAAGCCGGCAATTCACGATTAGAAGCTAAAGCCACATATTCTGATAAATCCCTGAAATCCTCAGTCTTAAATCCAAGGTCTATATCATAGATAATTTTAAGGGACATTATTACTTCTTCTAAAGCGGCATTTCCTGCCCTTTCCCCAAGACCATTGACTGTAACCCCTACATGGGTTGCTCCAGCTCTAAGACCAGCTAAGGCATTGGCAGTAGCCATCCCAAAATCATTATGGGTATGGATTTCTATATCAAGATCTGTCTTTTCTCGAAGTAGTTTAATCTTTTCATAGGTAGTAAAAGGATCTAAAATTCCGATAGTGTCACAGAAACGCAAACGATTAGCTCCGGCCTTCTTGGCTTCCCATGCAAACTGGATTAAGAAATCCATATCACTCCGGGAGGCGTCCTCAGCATTTACTGAGATATACATACCTTCTTTATGAGCAAATTCAACAGCCTTTACCATACTTTCTAAAACCCATTCCCGGGTAGTTTTCAATTTATGTTCAATATGTATATCAGAAGTAGATATAGAAATTGCAACAGCATCTACACCGCAATCGATTGAATTTTGAATATCTGGTATAACTGCTCTATTCCAGCCCATTATACTAGCTTTCAAACCAAGCTTACAAATATCCTTAAGGGCTTCTTTTTCATCTCCACCCATAACTGGGATCCCTGCTTCGATCTGATGAACTCCGATATCATCTAGCATTTTTGCTATTCTTACTTTTTCTTTATTTGCAAAAACAACTCCTGCCGTTTGTTCGCCATCACGTAAAGTAGTATCAACTACTTTAATTTTGTTATCTAACACTATACCACCCCTTAAATTATAATATTAACCTATTAGCAGGTATTAAAATAATTTAATTGATATTCCTATATATAATATCATAAAACCCTACATTCGAAAAGGCTTGATTAAAAAGGTAAAATAGATATTAGTACCCCTAGTATACAAAAAATTAAAGATAAATTAATTAGCACCTTATATGTGCCAATTAATTTATCTCTCTACTTTTTCAAGATAGTTTCAGTAGGATAACCATTTATAACTTTTTGTTCTACTACCACTGTTTTATTATTTTCTTCTGCATTTTTAATTTCTTCTCTAAAGTATTCATCCTTCTCAGTTTCGACTATACCGTACCAACCCTGTTTAGGATTAATAGAACATTCTTTTTTATCCTTATAATGGTCCTTAAAAAACCTCTTTAATTTCTTTTTCCGACCTAATAGATAGCCAAAACCTAAAGCACCTAGGAGTAACCATAAACCATGGGCTCCTTTATGGTGTCCATTTGATTTAAAAATGTTTTTAATCATCTCAATCCTCCTAAAAAGTAGAAGTATATACTTATTATTACATAAAACTAAGAAAGTATACTTTTTAAGAATTAAAATGACAAAACTAAATCTTTTTTATAAAACCCATAAATTATGCTGAGTCTATATTATACAAAAAAGTGTGCCGAAGCACACTTTTAAACTTATATTTTTTATTAACCTAGAACTATTGATTTAATCTTTCAACTAATAACTTATTAACTACACCAGGATTAGCTTTGCCTTTAGTTTCTTTCATTACTTGACCAACTAAGAAACCAATAGCTCGCTCTTTTCCAGCTTTATAATCATCAACCGATTGAGGATTTGCTGTAACAACCCTATCTACTATCTCAGCAATGGCTGATTCATCAGAAATCTGTACTAAGCCCTTTTCCTTAACAATGGTTTCTGCGTCCTTACCTGTTTCATACATTTCCTCAAAGACAGTTTTAGCAATTTTACCACTGATAGTACCTTTATCAAGGAGTTTCAATAAATCACTTAATTTTTCCGGACTTATAGGACACTCAGCTATAGATCTTTCACTGGCATTTAAATGTTTTAGTAATTCACCCATTACCCAGTTACTAATAACTTTGGCATCTGAAAAGTACTTTAAACACTCATCAAAATATTCAGCTAAGGCCTTAGAACTAGTAATAACAGCGGCATCATACTCGGGTAAGCCATAAGTATCTACCAATCTTTGCTTTCTGGCATCAGGTAATTCAGGCATACTTTGTCTTATTCCTTCAATCCAATCCTGACTAATAATAATCGGCACTAAATCAGGTTCAGGGAAGTAACGATAGTCATGGGCTTCCTCTTTACCTCTTAGTGATAAGGTCACACCTTTAGACTCATCCCAAGTTCTGGTTTCCTGAATAATTCTTCCACCATCCCGAAGAATTTCTGCTTGTCTTTCAATTTCATACTCCATAGCCCTTCTCAAGGCTTTAAAAGAGTTCATATTTTTTAATTCTGTTCTAGTGCCAAACTCTTTTTGCCCCCAAGGTCTAAGGGATATATTACAATCACATCTGATCGAACCCTGTTCCATTTTACAATCAGATACTTCCGTATATTCTAGGTAAGATTTTAGCTTCTCAAAATAGGCAATAGCCTCATCCACTGAACGCATATCTGGCTCTGAAACGATTTCTATTAGAGGCACTCCTACTCGATTATAGTCTACAAAAGAACTGCTCGAGGAAGAAATCGTAGCACCACTGTGGACTAACTTACCAGCATCTTCTTCCATGTGCAATCTAGTAACACCTATTCTCTTATTAACACCGTCAACTGTTATATCAACATAACCATCTTCAGCAATTGGTAAATCAAACTGAGAAGTTTGGTAATTCTTGGACAAATCTGGATAGTAATAATTTTTACGATCAAATTTACTAAACTCAGCAATCTTACAATTCAAAGCTAATCCTGCTTTTATCGCATAATCTACTACCTTTTTATTTAGCACTGGTAAAACTCCAGGCAAACCTAAACACACATCACAAACATGGGTATTTGGGTCGCCGCCAAATTCCGTAGTACAATTACAGAATATCTTTGTATTGGTATGTAATTCAGAATGAACTTCCAAACCGATGACTATCTCAAAATCAAATTTATTAGTTTCCGACACTTATATCCACCTCCCTCTTACAATCTAGGTTTTTGCTTATGGAAATCAGTACTCTGTTCAAAGGCATAAGCTGCTCTAAATAGTGTTCCTTCGTCAAAATGTTTACCCATTATCTGCAATCCTACAGGTAAACCGTTAGCAAAGCCACAAGGTATAGATAGTCCTGGGATACCAGCTAAGTTTACAGACAAGGTACAAACATCAGACAAATACATCTGAAGTGGATCATCAGCCTTTTCACCAAACTTAAAGGCAGTTGTCGGTGCAGTTGGGGATAATAATATATCATATTTTTCAAAGGCCCTGTCGAAATCCTGTTTTATCAAGGTTCTTACTTTTAAGGCTTTCAAATAATAAGCATCATAATAACCTGAGCTTAAGGCATAAGTTCCTAGCATAATACGGCGTTTAACTTCTGAACCAAAACCTTCTGCTCGAGTCTTTTTATACATATCAATTAAATCTTCTGCCCCTTCAGCTCGATAGGTATAACGAACACCATCATAACGAGCTAAGTTTGAACTAGCTTCCGCCGGAGCGATAATATAATACACCGGCAAAGCATATTCGGTATGTGGCAAGCTCATTTCTTCACAAATAGCCCCTAACTCCTCAAATCTTTTAATAGCATCTTGGATAACTTCTCTAACCTGAGGATCCATACCTTCAGCAAAGTATTCTTTAGGAATACCAACCTTCATACCTTTGATATCACCAGTTAAGTAAGAGGTATAATCCGGTATTTCAACCTTGGCCGAGGTTGAATCCATTGAATCGTGACCGGCAATAGCATTCATTACTAGAGCATTATCCCTAACGTCTTTAGTAAAGGGACCTATTTGATCAAGGGATGAGGCAAAAGCTACTAATCCAAAACGAGAAACTAAACCATAGGTAGGCTTTAAACCTACTACACCACAAAATGAGGCAGGTTGACGAATAGAGCCTCCAGTATCAGATCCTAAGGAATAGATGGTTTGATCAGCAGCAACAGAAGCTGCTGAACCACCACTAGAACCACCAGGAACAGTTGAAATATCCCATGGATTCTTAGTTGCAAAGAATCGTGAATTCTCGGTGGAAGAACCCATAGCAAATTCGTCCATATTAGCCTTTCCAAGCATAACCGCTCCTGCTTCAGCTAAGCGATTAACTACAAAAGCGTCATAGGGTGGAACAAAATTCTCTAACATTTTAGAAGAACAAGTAGTTTTAACACCCCTTGTACACATATTATCTTTTATTACAACAGGAATCCCCGCAAGTGGGCTTATTGCTTCTCCATTTTTAATCTGCTCATCAACTTTTAGAGCTGTTTGTAGAGCTATTTCTTCTGTTAATGTTACAAAGGATTTAACCTTATCTTCTACTGCATCTATCCGGCTATATACATCATTAGCTACTTCGACAGCGCTAACTTCTTTATTTTTCAGCAACCCGTGTAATTCATGGGCTGTTAGCTGATGTAAGTTCACGTCTTTCCCCTCCTTGATACTGTTACTTATATCTAAACAATCTTAGGTACTTTAAAAAATCCATCTTCTTTGTTAGGGCTATTTGCAAGGGCAACTTCATTTGGTATTGACTTACCTACTACATCTTCCCTGAAGACATTATGGATTGGTAAAACATGGGCTGTTGGCTGAACATTAGTTGTATCTAA
>Ga0366767_1025_pt1 | contig 12267 bp, 8 predicted proteins | sample TotcelHN113001N5_FD_207062 | JGI IMG/M metagenome (GOLD analysis project Ga0366767, IMG submission 207062) | Enriched cells from coal bed in the Powder River Basin, Montana, United States - Total cells N11 rep1 HSBNCT.N11.300.1.N5 ...
AGGCAAGAGAAGCAAGCGGCTTCTTCTGAAATGGCTGCCCGTTGCCGCCGTTGCCGCCGTTTTGATCTATGCGGCTATCGCATTTCTTATCCCAAAACAGTTGAGCCCGGCAATTCCGGAAACGCTTTCCAACAGGGTGGTGCTCGACAAGATCGGCAACGCGCGCGGCAGCGTCGCGGTATACCAGATATCGGTCCCTGCCGGAGCAAGCGAGCTTCTCTTTACCCTATCCGGGGACGGCGGCTCCGGCACGGCCGATATCTATGCAAAATTGAACGAGCAGCCCACCACGGGCTCTTTCGATGTAAAAGACGTCGGAACGGAAAAGGAAAAGACGATCTCAATTCCCGACCCGCAGCCGGGAACTTATTACCTGCTGGTTCATGCCGCGCATGGTTCCTACTCGGACCAGTCCCTGGTTGCAAGCTATGCGCCAGGGAAATCGGTTTTCAAGGTCGGCATGCATGCGCACCGGCTGTTCAATGGCGGCGATTGGGATGGACCGGCCAGCGCCACGCCGCTGTTCCAGTATGGCGTAATCAGAGACTGGGACGTTTCCCATATTCACGATGCAAGCGTTTGGAAATCGGACGGCACAATCGATTTCAAACTTATAGAGAAGGTCTATGCAGGACATGCTAAACAGGGCGCCAAGGTTATCAAGACTTTCGGAACGGTGCCGACCTGGGCGTCCAAGCGCCCATCAGAGCTAAACAAGCAATATCCTAATTGGCCCGGAGCCAAGTCGGGGCCGCGCAATCTCGATGAGTACGAAGACTATATATTCCGATTCGTGGCGCGCATGAAAGATTCGCTCTGGGCGGTGGAAGGCTGGAACGAGCCCTACGCCTGCCCCGGCAATCCGACGGAATTCACGACCATGACTCCGACGGAACTCGCCGATGTCCAGAAACGAGTTTATAGGGCGACCAAGCAGGTCAGTAAGGACATCCTGGTGTTTTCTCCTGCCCAGGCCTATGTGTGCGGCATTCCCACCATATTGAATGCGCGCACCTCTGAAAACGAGCCCATATGGAAGTATTTCGACGCGCTTGCATGGCATCCCTACAATAGGTCGGCCAAGGGAAATGCAGGGCCGAGCTTTGCAAAAGAAGTGAGGGACGTTCGCCGCCATCTGGCGAAAGCCGGCCTGAGCAACATGCCGATTGCCGATACCGAGCACGGTTGGCTTGAGCCCCCGAAAGAGGGGGGCAAGGAATTTTATGCGCTCAATGACGCACAAAAAGGGCAGGTTCTTTACGAAACAACCCGGCTCGCGAAGAGTCTGGGGCTTCTTGCGATCGTATGGTACGGATACGACAACAGCATGATCGGCAAACCGATGACCAGTCCGACAATCTCCCGCCATCTGCAGCAAGCCTACGCTGACTTCAATACGCCTTAACGCATGATTTTTTGCATGGCAGCCCTTTGCTGCCGCCGCCCTTGGCGGCCCGAAAAGTCAGTCGAGGATTATTCACTATCGGGCATGGCAGAAATGCCGAAGTCCACTAAGAGCCGCGCATCTGGATTGCGCCGCTTTCTCATGCAAAGCCAGACCTGATCCGGCCGATCAGCCGCTAGCCACCGAGAGAATCGATTAAAAAGACGAAAGCCGGATTGGGGAAATACACTGAGGGAGCCGGTTTCCCGGCTCCCTCAGTTTTACTGCCGCGTATGCTTTGCGATTTGGTTATTGAACAGTGGGAAGCAACTTGATGTCGGAAATTTCGCTGGTGAAGGATGCAGGTGCAACCGAAGCTGCTGCGCAATTCTCCAATACGCCGCCGGAACCAATTGAGCACTCGATAATGCTGTTGTTGGCGGCAGTTGACGACGTGCTGGTGATGTAAGCGTAATTGCCCTGAACGGCAATGCGGTTCGGGCTGATGGTCGCGCCGCTGATCAAGGCGTTGTTTTCACAAGCGGAGAACTTGCCGGTAGTAGCATCGATCGTGCAACGGACCACGTTGCCGTTCACTGACGATACGATGTATGCGGTCGAATTGCTGATCGCGATGCCGGTAGGTCCGACGCCGACTTTTGTCGGTACGCCGTCTATGTCGACTGTCGGGGTGAAGTCGTACGCAGAAGCATTGGCATCACCGCAACTGGAGACTGCGCCGGTGGTGGCGTCGACCGTACAGATCGAAACGGAGCTATTGCTATGGTCGGAGTTGGCTACGTAGAGCTTATCTCCGGATATGACAAAATTGACCGGCTCACTCAGCCCGGTCGCAGTGTCTTGTCCGGCGCAGTCAGGGGCTACTGCGCCGGTAGCTGCGTCAACCGTGCATTTCAGGATCTGGTTGCCGAATCTTTTCAGCGAGTAGGCATTGCTGTTATTGACGATGAAGTCGGAGAGGCCATCGGTCTCGCTGGCACCTGAAGCCGCGCAACCGGACAGGGCGCCGGTGGTGGCGTCAACCGAGCACTGCCATACCGAATAGGCGGAGGGAACGCTGCCGGGGATGGCTCCCACCGGCTCGTTGACGAAATAGATGCTCTTGCCAGACAAGGCAAGAGAAACCGGGCCAGGCAGAGCCGCTCCCGCGCCTGAATCGGCGCAATCCGCTAACGAACCGTTGGCCTGGACGTTACATTTCAATATGCTGCCCCCATTTGCGGCAGCGCCCCTTTGCGTAATATAGGCAAATGCCGTCACGCTGGCGGGATCGACAGCGGAATAGGTGATCGTGATCGTACCGGTCTTGGTTGCCCCTGTGGCGTCCGTATAGGAGTAATTCACCGTAAATGACTTTTGCGCCTCTGCTGCCGTCGGAGTGTAAGTCAGCGTTAGCTGGCATGTGGCTCCGGAAGTGGTCACGCTCGGGCAACTGAATGACGTGTTCGCGCTCCAGCCGGATGGAAGCGTGGTAGCGGTGATTTGCAGATTGGTGGCGCTGCCGCCATCGCTATTGAACGTCAGCGTGACCGTCTTGCTGCTGTTGATCAGAGTTCCTGTGGCGGTCGAGTCAGCGCTGACATTGACCGTGTTGGAACTTGTAGGTGTTCCGTTGTTATCGCTTCCACCGCAGGCCGAGAGGGTCAATGCGCAGATGGTCGACATCGTCAGGATGGATGCATATTTCTTCAATGATGCTGCTGTTGGTTTCCTTCGTTTCACAATATTTCTCCTTATCTTCATAAAAGGACCGGGATACGTCTGCTTGAATCTTCGGGGCTGACAAGGCCGTGATCGTCCAAGTTGCTAGTGGTTATGCTCGTCGTAAACTTTTTCGTTAACCAACGCTGCAGGATTCATTTCATGAAAAGGCGTTGCTGCCCGAGCCGGTGTTTCCGGCAAGGTTTTGAATGACGAAAAAATTTATTTCACTGAAAAAGCCGTTCCTGCCTTTGACGCGCTGATCAGTTGAACCATTGTGAATTCGGCATGCATTGCATTTTTGATACTTATCAAAATTGCCAGTTGCTTGCCAATATGTTGCGAACTTATCTATTTGGAAGATGAGAAATCGCAAAAATAGGGAATTAAACGAGACGGCCGGGTTTTGTAGAAGCCATTTTTATGGGGATGTACGATGAAGACAGCACCCTACGACTCCTGTTATGCAGGGGGACACGATCCGGCACTTTACAATTGCGTTCACCCCGGCAATGCGGTTAAATGAGTCCTTTCCAATCATTGCTGGCATCGTTTGTGCAACCATTTTCAACCAAGGCATGGCCGTTTATGGCGGCCATGGCGTTCGCTCTTTGGAGCGTGGCAACGTGAATTGGTGCAGGCGCAAGCCCGAGCCTATGATTTGGCGCTTTTAGGAGAAATAGCAATGCATACGACCCACCTGTCCGATTGGACCCATGATCATGTGTTCGACGAGGGCAGTCATGCCGCCGAGCGCGGCACCCTCGTCGTCATGTGGATTACCGCCATTACCATGGTCATGGAGATTACTGCTGGCTGGTGGTTCAATTCGATGGCGCTTCTGGCCGACGGCTGGCACATGAGCTCGCATGCGTTGGCTATCGGCCTGACCGCCTTTGCCTATGCCGCAGCGCGCCGCTACGCCAGGGATCCCCGGTTTGCTTTCGGCACATGGAAGATAGAGGTTCTGGCTGGCTTTGCCAGCGCGATATTTTTGTTGGGGATAGCCGTCCTGATGGTTGTCGGCTCGGTTGAACGCATTCTTTCACCGCAAGAGATTCATTATCAGGAAGCGATGGTCGTGGCTGGGCTGGGACTCGCCGTGAACATAGTTTGCGCATTCATCCTGGGTCATTCGCACGAGCATCCTCATGGAGGTCATGGCGACCATCACCATGCGCATGAGCACCATCATGACTTGAACCTGAAATCAGCATATATCCACGTCATCGCCGATGCGGCTACGTCCGTGCTCGCCATTGTCGCGCTGGCCGGCGGCTGGATTTACGGCTGGTCATGGCTGGACCCGCTCATAGGGATCGCGGGCGCCATTCTCGTGGCTGTCTGGGCAAAGAACCTGATCATTGAAACGGGAAAGGTTCTGCTTGACCGCGAAATGGATCACCCTGTGGTCGATGAAATCCGGGAAGTCGTTGAGTCCGGCGCCGGGGAGGGGGATACCAGAATTACCGATCTCCACGTCTGGAGGGTGGGGAAGGGCACTTACTCATGCGCGGTAAGCGTGGTCACTCACGATACCTTGCTGACGCCTGAACGGATTAGGAAAATGCTGTCCATTCATGAAGAAATCGCTCATGCAACTATCGAAATCCACCAATGCACGGAAAGACGCGAATAGGGCGTTTTCCCGGAGGCTTTTTCTGCTTCGGATAGCATAGAGATCTCGCTCTTTCACAGGTAAACATGAAAATGAAGAAAAATTCTGTGTTCGGTGCTGCCGGCGACGAATCCGGCATGCGTGAGGAAACATTGATTATCCATGGGGATCGCTCCGAATCGGATCACTCATCGGTTTCTCCGCCTATCCATTACAGCGCCACGTTTGCTGCGGTCGACGCGGCCGACTTCGCCGAAATGGCGAACACTCCGCGCCATTCAAGCTATTACACACGCTACGGCAATCCCGTGCATGACAGGGTTGCCGCCATTCTCGCCAACCTCGAAAAGACGGAAACGGCGCTGGTCACCTCATCCGGAATGGGCGCTATCAGTACCGTTGTCCTCGCGCTGCTGAAAAAAGGCGATCACGTCATTGCGCAGACGCGCCACTACATGGGCACGGCCAAGCTGTTCGACGAAGTTCTGCCCCGTTTCGGCATCGACGTTTCCTTCGTCGAGCAAAGCGACATTGCAGCCTTTGCCGGCGCTATCCGGCCTAACACGCGGCTTATCATGCTCGAGACGCCCGCCAACCCGACGCTTGTCGTGACGGACCTGGCTGCCGTTGCGAAGCTGGCCATGCAGCACGGCATCGTCACGATTGCCGACAACACGTTTGCATCGCCGCTCAACCAGAAGCCGCACGTCCTCGGCATCGATATCGTGGTTCACAGCGCGACAAAATACCTCGGCGGCCATCATGACCTGACCGCGGGAGTCGTATGCTGCAGCAATGAGCTTGCAGAAAAGATATGGAGCATGCATACCATACTCGGCGCGGTTCTTTCGCCCATGGACGCGTGGCTGCTGCTGCGCGGGATAAGGACGCTTGACGTGCGGATGGCGCGCATAAACGCCAATGCGCTTGCAACGGCGTCCTGGCTGGAAGCGCATTCCAAGGTGGACAAGGTTTATTACCCCGGGCTTCCAAGCCACCCGCAGCATGAGCTGGCGTCGCGGCAAATGAAAGGGTTCGGCGCCGTCATCGCTTTCTCCGTCAAGGGCGGATACGCCGAGGCCAGCCGCTTCGTGGCCGCGCTGCGCCTGGCTACGCAGGCAGTCAGCCTTGGCGGTGTGGAGTCGCTGGTCGTGCACACGGCGGCGATGTGGTCAGGCACGATGAACGAGGCACAGATGATCGCCGCCGGCATTCCGCCCAACTTCGTGCGCATGTCGGTGGGGCTTGAGCACATCGATGACATAAAGGCTGATCTCGATGCCGCGCTTTCTCTTCTTTGAAAAGGCAAGCACGCTTTCAAATCCATGACTCTTGAGCGTTTTAATCTCTACGGGGCGTAGGGCAGGGCGCTCATCCAGCTACGCGCTCTACGAAGCCGGCGCACTTAACCGAGAGATGTTGTTCTTGTCCCGGTCGAAGCCGGCCTCGGCATCTCTTTGATCACCTGATGTCAAGCAACTCCCATTTTCCTTCTTCCATGATGTGCAATTGCTGCGTATGGAATTCGAGCAGGGAACTGCGATGTCCGACACTTATCAGTATCACTTCCGGCAGCTGTCGGCGCAGCAAATCGTGCATTGCGTATTCAAGGCCTTCATCCATCGCCGAAGTGGCTTCATCAAGAAATACGACTTGGGGACGGCTTAGCAATATGCGGCCAAAGGCCAGGCGCTGCTGTTCTCCAAGAGAGAGAATGCGAGTCCAGTCTTCTTTTTCATCCATGCGTGCAACCAAGTGTCCAAGTTGACATTGGTTCAATACCGCGGCAGCGCGATCTCCCGCTTCGCTCATGCCCGGGTAGTGCAAGGCGTCTCGAAGCGAGCCCAAAGGAAGGTAGGGCTTTTGGGGAAGAAATAGGGTATTTTGATCGTCAGGCCTGATTACCTGCCCGGAAACATAAGGCCACAAGCCCGCTATCGCACGAAGAAGACTGGTTTTCCCCGCGCCGGATTTTCCCCTGATCAATAGGGATTCCTTTGCCGCAAGAGCGAAATTCAAATTTTCAATCAATAATAAATCGAGCGGCGTTCGTACCGTCAGCGACGCAGCGGCGAATTGTCTTTGCGTATCTTTGACGGAAACGGACTCGAGTCGCATGGCTGATTCAGTTGAATCGAGGAAGCCGGTCAATCGGGAAAGCACGGCGCGGTAACCGGCAAATTCTTCGTATGAAGTGCGGAAGAACGACAAAGCGCCTTGCACCTGGTTGAACGCTTGCGCCGTCTGCATGACGTCGCCGAGCGTAATTTGCCTGCTCAGCATTCTGGGCGCCTGGACGATGAAGGGGAACACCACTGCAGCCTGGCTGATCGCCAGGTTAAATCCCTCGAACTTCAGCGTCCTGAAGAGAATTGCCCACATGTTGCCGATTACGCTGCCGAAGCGGTCCAGCAGGTTTTTGCGTTCAACGCCTTCGCCCCGATAAAAGGCGATGCTTTCGCCGTATTCCCGCAGCCGTACCAATGCGTAACGAAAATTGGCATTGAATTTCTCGCTCAGAAAAGCAAGGCTGATAAGGGGACGTCCAATCCGCACGGCAAATACCGTCGCCACGATTACATAGAGGTAGCCCAGGAATATCATGGCACGAGGGAGTTCCACGCCGAATATCTCAAGCGCGCCCGATAAACCCCAGAGAATAATGCTGAACGAAAAAAGCGAGACGATCGCATCCAGGAGCCCCATGGCAAGCGTCAGCGAGCTTCTGACGAAATTATCTGCATCCTGTTGAATGCGCTGATCCGGGTTGTCGGCATTCTCGCGGACGAACTGGGTGCGGTAATAGCCCTGCCGGTCAAGCCACGTTTCGATCAGGGAATTCGTCAGCCACAGGCGCCAATGAATCATGAATGCCTGGCGAAGGTAGCTATTGATCAAAGCGCGAGCCACATGGACGGTTGCCAGTATCGAAAAGATGACCAGCATAAACCAGAAGGCGGGCGCGTCCAGTTCCTGCATGGCGCTGTAGAAGCCGTTGTACCAAAACGAGAAAAGAACGTTAAGGCGCACCGACATGAGGGTAAATAAAACAATCACGGCCAGCCATGCTAGCGGCTTCTTGCTATGCGACGGTTGGAAATAAGACCCGCTAATCCGGCGAAACTGGCGTCCCCATTTCGTGAAACGCCCAATCCCGGCGAAAATGACAGCCAAACCGAGCATGCTGATTACAAATGCCTCGCCCAGCCAGATCAGGCTGGCAAGCACTTCGTTGTTCCAATCCATTTATTACATCTCCTGCAAATATCCGGTGCGCCAAGTCCGCTGGTTTGCCCATCCGCTTGCAAATTCCGGAGAAGCTAAACCAAGAGACGGTCTTTATAAGTTTCAACATGATACCGCCAGTTGCAGACGCCTGTTTTCGGCGTTCCAACTATATGAGACAACTTGAGGGTAGTTTGATTGTCGTCGAACTCGATGTCGCAGAACTGTCTCTGCATATTGATGTGCCGCTTTCAACAGCGTAATCGGGCAAAGTCATCATGCAAGAGGCCCGAGGCAAATTATGGTTCTGGTTTTCTACGCATTCATATCTTTATTGGAATATCTGAAATAGTATAGGTTGTTGGGGGTGTCAAAATAATTAGACAAATTAACGGCTCATTTTGACTTTCCCCCTATGAACCGGTTAGCTATTAACTACGCATAATTTATATTATGTTAAATAGCATTTGGAGTAATGCTATTTCCACACTTCAGAATCTTCCAGCTTAAAGGGCTGTGACAGTTCTTTTATTATTTTTTTGGCAAGAAGACCGGCCTCCCCAACTGTTCTCAAGTCGGTCTGGATAACAACAAACTCATCACCGCCGACACGGGCGACCATGTCCGTTTCACGTACACAACTGCTGAGGCGGGTAGCGACCTGCTGCAGCAATAAATCACCGGCCTGGTGGCCTAATGTGTCATTGATGAATTTGAACCGGTTCAAATCGAGCAATTGGACGGCGAAGGTCTTTTCGTACCGTTTGGCTCTGGCCAGCTCATGATGCAGCCTGGTGCTGAAGGATGCGCGATTCGGCAAACCGGTCAGCAGGTCATGGTTAGCCAGGTAATTCGCTTCTTCCTCCGCGAGCTTGCGCTTTGTAATATCGCGCATTATTTTCGCAAAACCGCGCAACTGCCCTGCTTCATCCAACATCGGCTGCAAGATTCCGCTTGAAAAAAAGCGCTCGCCATTTTTCCGGACAAGCCACTTGTCTTCGACCGATCGCCCCTTGAGGCGCGCGCATTGCAACTCATCCTGCCAAGACTGGCGCTCCAGGTCTTCCGGAGTATGGATGAAATCGAGATTGCGTCCCATTACTTCATCTCGCCGGTATTGCAGGATATTTTCCGAGCCGCGGTTCCAGTCTACGACTCCGCCATTCTTGTCGAGCAATACGATGGCGCAATCCGTCATGGAATCCATCAGCATTTGAAAATCCGCCAGCGCATGCGTTAACGATGTCTCTGCACTCCGCCTGGCGGTTTCTTCGGCAATGCGCCGCTGCAATTCCTGGTTTGCGCGTTCAAGCGATTCTTCCGCCAGCCTGCGTTCAGTGTTGTCGCGCATGATCTTGGCGAAACCCTCGAGCCGACCGTCTTCGCTCTTCAAGGGAAACATAAAGCCTGAGCCAAAGAAACGGGTACCGTCCTTTCTGACATGCCAACGCTCGTTTTCGGCCTGCCCGGTGCTTTCTGCTGTCTGAAGCTCCCACTTGTCGCCGCCGGCAGCCTTGTCCTCGGGGGTGAAGATGATCGACACAGGCTTTCCGATGATTTCTTTTTCTTCGTATCCGAGCAGCCTCTTCGCGCCGCTATTCCAACTGACTATTTCCCCTTCGGCATTAAGGGTGAAAATCGCATAGCCTATCGCGGCTTCGACAAGCAAATTGTAAAGGTAACTTTGATTTTGCGGGCTAAGATAGCCTGGGTCGCCGTTTGACATAGCATCTCCTCGATTAAGCCATAGCCTAAACTTTTGATTAGGTTGCAGGGATCAAGGTTCGCCGGATGCGGAATTATTTGTTATCTCGCAATAATGTCTTTATGCGGGACACGATGAGGATCGAGGCCGTTCTTGATGGGACAGCAATAGTCGGGGTTATCGAGAGAGATAGGTAGCGTTGGCAATCATGCATTGCCGTTCGCCTTGCCAAATGCGCTGATTCGGCGTTTTGGAATGAAGCGGTTCAACCGTTACGGCAACTATTCAGCATCGTGCAGATGGTGGGATGAACAGGCAATCATCGTCTCATCCGTAAGGATGAGTTCCCCCTTGCAATGCAGACATTGCCATTTTTCGCCGCGCTGAATGCTGTTGTGCCGGCGCACGCTGAGTTGATGCGTCTTGCAATCGCAATGGTAAAGAAAGGTGCCGCCAACGCGCGCTTCGCTCACGTCATAGTTGTGCGTCCGATGCGGCACGCAGCCGAATTGGCGCATGACCGATTCCCATTCCGGGCCGTGCGCATGCACGTCGTAGCCCCATTTGGCGCCTACGACGAGATGGGCGACTTCATGAGGGATCGTGTTCGCAAAGTAGCCGGCCTCGTTATCCCTGAGCAGCACCGCGTTAAACCTCAGCTTGCCGACCTTGTCGCTTTGCGCAGTTGCCGCCCTAACCCCGCGCAAATCGAACCCTACCTCGGGCATGGGCAGCGTCACGCCAAAGAGCAAGCGGCCAAGCTGTATGAAATAGGCAACCCTGTCGTACACCCGCCGTCTTAGCTCGTCGGGCAAAGGCACTGCGTTTTTTCTGGTCGAAAAATTATTCACACTGACTCCCGGCAAAGGGAAGTCGGCCTGGCTCATAGTGGGACAACATATATTTCTACTGTGAAAAGTTTACTCACGGCAAGAATACAGAGAGTTTTTCCGTGCGGCAAGCGCGGCCATTGGATAAAAATCCTGTCCGGGCGATCGGCTTATCAGCCGGTTTGCTGAAAAACAATGCCTGTTGAGAACGGCTATTGATGGCCTTCGATCGGGTTGCCGTATAGAGGCTTTATGCCTGACTGCGTGCTGACGGGATAAGCCAGGCCTGATGCCAGTATCACCGGCACAACAAGATGGAGTTGGTCAGTCTTTCCAAGACCCTTACAACCGCAGTCAGCGGCGCATGCGTTACAGCGGACGGAACGGCCGACATGCAAATTAATAGTGCTTTAATTGGCAAATTGACATTAATTGCTGTAGAGTTCAAATAGCACCGTTGTCCCAAAGTCGGATTATTGATGGAAGCCACCGATTTGAACATCGATATCAACGTTTATCTTGCGCCGCCTGCGGCAGCGCAACTTGAAGCTGCCCGAACGCGGCTGAACCTGATGTTTGGCGGCTTTGCTTTTGCCGCCCTTGGATGCTGCGTTCTTCTTGGGCTACGCATCCGTGATCTGATGGCAGCCGATGCGCTGCCGGATTGGATGGCCGATTGGCCGGTCTTGTTGTTGGCTGCGGCATTGCTCTTGTTTATATGGAAGTTAGTTAAGCTTTGGAAATTTGCGGGCCGGATCGAGGATACCGCACCGATTACATGCAAGGCCATCATGGAGGGCTCCGACAGCGCGACTGTCAAGGCCTACTGCAAAGCGGTTAAACAGCAAGGCCGAATGCTTACCATGGAAGAAGCGGAGGCGCTGATGGCCTTGTGCACCAGTGAAGCTTCCATAGAAAAAATTGCCGCCGTGTATGAGAAGGATAACGAGGTGAGCGGCTGGCCGCCTAGCTGGCATGTCCACTAGTCTTTCCCGCCAGGTTTTTTTTTCGACAAATGGGCAGCGCATTTTCGGTTCTCGCCAAACCATTCCTCTTCGTTCATAGGGCAGTTCTATCTGCCGCATGAAACATTGTGCCGATAAATGCATCAATAACTGCATCCGTTCTCAAAAAACGTTAAACAGCAGCGATATCTGGTACGATGACTGCAGCACAGTAGGAATTCTTGGAAGTTCAACCTGATTTTAAAGGTGACTAATTTGAACTGCTTTAGCGTAAATGACCGAAAAGACTGCTCCAATGTTAGTTCGCTCAAGGATTTGATGGTGACTCCGCCGATAACTGCGGCGCAATATACTACGTTGAAGCTCAAACGCACTGAACAGCGAAGAATGGTCGAGGCGTCGCGGGAATTGAAGACGGAGGATCAGAAGAATCCCTGGTAATTCTTTATGAGGGCGTAGCCGCATTGTGCGGCCTTTCAAAAAGCTATGGCGTGTCTGCGACGTACAGCCAGCGGATAATCGAGAGCGCCCGAATAGGGCAACATAACGCGTCGGCAATACACTCGACTGAGTAGTTGTCACTCTCATCGCCTCTTCTGCTCCGACTCACTTCTTGCCATAGGCTGCCAAAAATACCAGCACGGCATTTTCAACCGCTTGGTTGATGCGGACTTCGGAAACCAATTCATCGACATTAAGCAAGTAGCGGTCATACACTTCGGATTTCAGCAATCCGATCAGATGCGCCGCGGCAACGTTCGGGTCGGCAAGGCGCAACTGCCCCGCTTCCATCACGGCTTTAAGGAAAGCGGCAATTC
>Ga0366767_1031_pt1 | contig 11226 bp, 6 predicted proteins | sample TotcelHN113001N5_FD_207062 | JGI IMG/M metagenome (GOLD analysis project Ga0366767, IMG submission 207062) | Enriched cells from coal bed in the Powder River Basin, Montana, United States - Total cells N11 rep1 HSBNCT.N11.300.1.N5 ...
TCTCAACAGGAGTTGCCGAATAAACAAGCATAGGGTATAAACTAACCATTATTATGCATAATACGGTGGTCAATGCGATATTTTTCTTCCGAACTAATAACTTTGATTTCATAAACCCTCCTTCTCTGACAATTGTCAGTTGATCCATTTTTTAATGAAAATGAAAATCAGGACAGTTGCCCGCAGTTCCCTTCTGCATACCGGCATCCCCTCCTTTTAAAATTATTTACAGTCAGGAACCGGCCACTTCCCCGAAAAATCATTCCGGATTTTCTTGCTGTGTTTACTGTATTATTGAAGAGCGTGAGTTATTGCAATGAATAATCGTTTTTTATATTAACAAAAAAAGCTGAAATTATAAATTAAAAATATGTACAAAATTACAGTAATACTATAAAATTGTAATTCACAAGCATACTTTCCTGTATTCGTTGGGTGTACAGCCCATATGCTTTTTAAATACATGTATAAAATAAGTCGTACTTGAAAAGCCTGTATTGCGTGCAATATCCTGTACCTTGGAATGCTTCTGCAAAAGCTCGCAGGCCTTTTCCATCCTTTTGCCCGTGATATATTCCGTAAAAGAACTCCTGCCATTTTCGCTGAGGATCCTGAATATATAAGAACGGCTGATTCCAATTGCTTGAGAGGCAGTGTCTATGGAAATATCGCTTGTATAGTTTTTATCGATATACTCAATAATCCTGCTGTAAAAAAATTCCTGTTCATTTCCTGTCACTTTAAAACGTTGTCCGCATATTTCATTTACTATGCAGGTAAAATATGCTTCAGCCTCTTCAACAGTTTTCAATCCGCTTACAGTTTGAAATATGTTCCCATTCTCATTTGAAGCACTTAACAAATCGCAATTGATTTTCGATGCAATCCTTATCAGAATCATCATAAAATACATTGCTCCATTTTGAAAACGCAATGCAGTCGTCCTTCCTTCCTTTTCATATCCGCCGAATATATCCTTTACAACATTTACGGCCCGTCCAGCATCTCCAACCAGTATGATATTCTCAAGCCTGTTTTCAAACATATCGCCAAACTCATCGAATGCCTTCTGCTTCCCGGTGACCTGATCCTGAAAAACAATATTTCCGATATTTCCAATCAGTCGGTAATTAAGGGCGTTTACGCTGCTCTTGTACAAGTCGCTTATACCGCATATACTGTCACTTATATCACTTACTCCTATTGCAATTTTAATACGAAATTTGTCTTCCAGCACTTGACACGAGGATTGCAGCAGCATTTCCATTCTGCTCCTGTCCATCTTAATATCATACTCATTCAAATTGACTATAATGGCTACCCTCGTATCGTCAATATCCACTTTATATGCATACATACCGGCGCTGCTGAGGATACGCCCAAATGTCTCATGCACAGCCAGGCGTCTGATGTTGGAATTTATTCCACCTTCATACGGCTGATACAGATTGAGTATATCAATGCACAATACATGAAAATATTTATAGTCAAAGCTGATTTCATGCTCCTCCAACCTTTTTTTTATTTCATGGCAATCCAGATCGTTTCTTGTCATCAAGCCGTACAAAAGCTTTTCCTTGAAAAACGGAAGCATACGCTCCATTTTAGACTGTAATTCCGAATAATTGTCAAAGGTATTCCCGATGAATTTCTTTATACCCTGCACATTCAGTTTATCCAATGGACTCCGTAGCTTGCCCGATATATATTTCCTCAATTCATCTATGGGCTTTGAAATCCTGTGTATAAGGAAAAAAGCTGCCGACACCAGAAGCAGCAGCAGTACTATGCAATTGACAACAATAATTTTACCAATTGCGGAGATCGTATCATTTAGACGCTTATAGGAGGACACCCAGACAATATAGGAATCAACATATTCCGAAAAAATGGCGGAAACCAGGTAACGTCTGCCATTGCAAACAACCGTACCATTTTGTTTATTTTCTTGAATCATTCTAATAAATGACTGGTTTGACAGGGCATCCGTAATACCTGACTGTTTGTTTTTAAATACAATATTTCCTGACCTGCCGATTGCAAAAACCTCTGTGTCACTTGCCAGATTCAATTTGCTGACAATACTGTCATAAATTCTGTCTGTATCAAAATTAACAATCAGCATAGCATTCATTGAGGGTGTATACGGAATCCTATTCATCAAAGTAAGCACATTTATGCTTTGATTGTCGTTATATGCGGACTTGACCAGCTTTCTATTGTTGATAAGCTTCAAATCCGTATTGGTAACTGCATTTTCTGCAAGCCATTTCCTGTCCGGAAAATCAGCAAGGCTCGAAAAACCGTAATCCGTACTGAGCACAATACCGCTGTCAAAAATATACAACGATACCGAATCTATATACTTACTGCTGTTTTTGACATTGGACAGAATATTAAGTATGTAGCTCCTTTCAATTGCTCCGATATATAACACATTTCTAATATCTGCCAGAAGCCGTGTATCTTCATAAAGACCGTATGTGGTATAGGCCATCGTATCGACAATGATGCCTATGGCCGTTTTTGCCTGACTCAGGAATTTATAATTATTGTCGTCATATTCATCAACCAGCTTTTTGGATGTATAGCTATAGTACAAAAAACCGAGGCAGGAGACGGCTGCAAAAAGAAAAATGAATGTTATAAGAGATATCCTGATAAAAGTTCTCCTGCTTTTAATATAATTCATTAAAGTACCCATTACAAAGCACTCCCATACTAAAATGGGCTCCGCCCATACCCAACAAAGGAACTTACTTGCCGCCCTGTTATACCCTGTCATAAGTAGTGTTCCAGAAAGCCCAAATTATTTTCTTGCTTTTTATTGCATTTTTGCGGCAATAAGTTACTAACGCCTTAATGATAGTATTTTCCTGAAATTACCACCCATTATCGGTACAAGCTCCTCCTCCGGGATATTCATGGAAAGCGCTCTTCCAAGCTCCCATACCGGGCTATGAAACATAGCATCCGTCCCGAAAAGTACCCTGCTGCTCCCAACTCTTCTTACCGTCTCTTCATAGGGAATGGATGCCGTAAAGCTTCCACAGAACTCAAGAAACACGTTTCCGTTGCGAAGTGCCAGTTCTTCAGCCTCACGCCTGCCCTTGTTTCCACCGCCCGAATGTCCAAGGATGAATATGGCATTGGGATAGGCAGGCGCAATATCCTCAAGCATCGCCGGAGTTACCAGGTTTCCCTCCCATGTATGCAGAAGGATTGGCAGACAATGCCTGTGGGCATATTCCCACAAAGGCTCAAAGCCCGTATCCGTCACAGGTATCTGCCATTGATGGCAGTGGATCTTGAAGCCTATGAAAAAATCCCTTGAAAAGCAATGATCCAATTCGGATAGGATTTCGTCCCTGTAATAGGGATTATATACATAATAACCCATGAATTTTTTACCATAGTGGGAAAGGACTTCCTCAAGCATACGATTTCCTGCGGGAGCGCTTAAGGATAGAGCCTGTGTTCCTGATATCGCTGCGGCAGTTATATTGAAAGCATCCATAAGAGGTATAAAATATTCAAGTTGCTTCTCAACATCACAGGCTTTCATTATATTCGTGCTGAAATGTCCAAGATGACCGTGAGCGTCAATAATGTCAAGCCCCAGATCCTTTCTGCTTATGAACCTGTTCCACAGGGATTCATCCTCTGGCAGTCCGGCTGCATGTAATTTTGATGTATCCCGGTCATCATTAATTTCAATAAGACCCAGCAGCCTTTCGAGATTTTTATGACCGATCAGCTCACGTTGGGATTCGCTTATATCCGAATATAGCAAGGCTGCAATACTTGCTCCGTTATGGGATCCATATCCGGTGCCGAATACCATACGCTCTGCCCCAAATTTCTCTGTAATTAATTCAATGACCTGAGGCGTATGCAGCCAGGATGTGTCGACCAGAATATTTTCCCTGTGTCTCATAAGATCCAGCATCGTAACAAGCTCATCCCACATCCCCTGCATATATACTATAGGGATGTCGGGAAATTTTTCAGCAAGGCTTAATAGTTCCCTTGCATCAAGGGGTTCTCTCTCCTTGCTGTCAAAAAACAAAACCGGCTTGAGCTTCCTTAATGTATCTATTAACGTTTCAATCTGGCCTATGCTATGCCTCAATGTCCCCGGGAAAACCCTGATGGCGCGGACTTCATTCACTGTCATTGCCTGAATCAGCCCATCCATTGCATTTTCCTCATACAGCATTACAGGAGAGACGGTAAAGGCCGGAACCAGTCTTTCGCCACAGTCTTGAGCCTTCAGTTCCTCAAGCAGTCTGCAGTTTCCCCACGTGGGACTGTAATCCCGCGCCTCGGTATTCCATACAAGTGACCTTGATATTCCGAACCTGTCCATGTTTGCCAGCAAATCCGAAGCATTCCGGAAGCCCTGGACATATCCTGATACGTTGCCAAAGCACTTGTTGGAGTCAAATAATGTACACATGCTTATATTCACCCTTTCGATTACTAATGGAGGCAAGCCCCCATACCCCCTCGCTACGGGCAAAATGAATTCGCCCTACGCTACACTTCGTGCGCCAGTGACGTTGTTTAAATTTATTTGGATGCCTGCCATACCTTGATTTGCTTCTCAATTTCTGTGCATATCCTGTCGATTCCGGCAGCCTTGTCCTTTTGCCTGAATTTCGGCACTATTTCATCGGGTGGCAGAACTCCGTTCAAAAGAAGCTGCAGATATTCAAGATTTACATTCTTATGTGCGGCCACTTCAGCCAATACAGTCGAATTGTCAAATGCAAATCCAAGCAAAGGTGATTTATACAGAGTTGCATTGTATTCCTTGAGATTGTTCCACTTGTCCGGATCTTCATTGTCCCATGTATAGAGAAGGAAATTGTTACCGAGCTCCCAGTAGTTCCCGGTATTATACCCGGTTTCCTCAATGGATTTTACTCCTTCGGGAAGAGACATTACATTTTCCTTTTTTAATATATACTGCCTGTTTTCCACACCGAAGGCATACAGATTCATGAGCTTGCGATCACAGTAAAATAGGTTCAGCACCATCATCGCCCTTTCCGGGTTTGTGCAATGGGCTGCAATCGCTGTGCTGGTTGTCAGTGTTTTTGTTGTCTTTATACCGGTGGCCAACTCCGCTGTACAAAGCTTTTTCCCATATTCGTTTTCATAGCTTGACAGGGTTACGGGAGACTGGTCCGCCGAGTTCATGAACGCTTTATTGTTCCTTGCAGCTTCCGGCGCCGTCATCTGCGTAGTTGTCGCGTCGTTATTTATGTATCCCAGGTTGTACCATTTGTTTACCATCCTGCACTGCTCGACATATTCCGGGATTTCATATATCGGTATTGCCTTTCCCGTATCAACGTTGTACATAATGTAATCATCCAGCAGAAGGATTTTTTCATGGTTTTTTAATCCGATAGACTCACATAGTTTTGTAGTCCCGATGAGATCGTTCATTCCCTGTTCGTTATTCACAAAATACGGTATGACTCCGTTTAATTTTTCCTTTGCAGCAGCAAGAATGGGCTCCAGGTCTTCAAGATACTTTACTTTTGAAAAATCTGCGCCTATCTGTTCAGCCATTTTTTTATCGGCAACCACACCCCAGCCCTGACCCATATCCTTATTGACCGGTATGGCAAAGAGCTTTCCCTTTACTTTCGGAGCATCCAGGTAGCCGTCCTGCATATTGGCAATAATATCCTTGCCATAATTTTTTAATAAATCGTCAAGCTGCAGGAAGGAATTTTTTGCTGCCTCTTGAAAATATCCGGACCACGCCGCTGTAAAAATCAGATCCAATTTCTCGCCGGACGAAAGCAGAATGGGGTATTTGTTATTCCATTGCGACCAGTCTATAGGCTTAAGAGTAAGTGAGCAGTTCACTTTTTCCTTTAGTATTTTGTTTATTTCCGCATTTACGACCTCATCGTCGTTCTGGATGGAACACGGATAATAGAAATTAAGTTCGACAAAATTCAATTTGTCTGCGGCAACAGCTGATTTTGCATCACCATCACCCTTGTTACCGCACCCTGAAACAGAAAAGGCAACAGTCATGCAGAGCAGTAACAACAATACTAAAAACCTTCTTCCCTTTTTCATATTAATCCTCCTTATCAAAATATATATTTTACCGCCATGCGGTATCAGCCTTTGATAGAGCCTACTGTCAAACCTTTAATGAAATACTTCTGGAGAAACGGATATAAAATGATTATCGGACCTATCCCCAATATTACCATTGCCATTCTGACCGTTTCCGTGGGTACCTGGGAAGATACGCTCCTGCTGATTTGTGAAGCTGATGATGAAGCCAGGAGACTTAATTGTCTGCGTATGAATTCCATGTTCATTATCGCCCGCTGCATTGTATATTGCAGATTATACAGCTTCCTGTCCTCGATGAACAGCAGGCTGTTGAAAAAGTCGTTCCAGTAATATATTGCAGAAAAAAGGCTTACTGTGGCCAGGATAGGAAGGGATAAAGGCAGTACCAGGCTGAAAAATATTTTTGTCTCTTTCGCACCGTCCATCTTGGCGGATTCTATGATTTCCACCGGTACATTCTGCCTGAAATAGGTCCTCATTACAAAAATATAAAAACCGGCTCCAAGGCCTGGAAGCAAAAGTGCCAACAGGCTGTCCTTCAAATGGAGGATTCTTACATACACATAATAGAACATGGGTATCCCTCCGTTGAACAGTAACGTGATCAGTATCACTATACTGAAAAAGCTGCTGAAAGGGAAATCCTTTCTTGAAATTGCATATGCATACATAGAATTGATAATGACATTTAAAACAACTCCTGCCACCATGATAAAAATTGTTACTGCATATGCCCTTCCAATCATATTCGGATCCTTAAGCAGGAATGCATACGACTTAAGGCTGACGGATTCCGGTATGAACCTGTATCCGGTATTTATGATGGATGCCTCGTCTGAAAGTGAAATGGACAGAATCAGGGCCAAAGGCAGTATACATGCCAGGGAATATACTATAAAGCAAGCATTCAGTACAACATTGGAAAACCCTGATATGGAATTATATTCAGTAACTCTGCTCTTATTTTTCAACGTCGTACCTCCCCTAAAATATAGCGTCCTGCGGGCTTATTCTCTTGACCAGCATATTTGCTGCTATAAGCATAATGCAGCCGACAACCGACTGATATACACTGGCTGCAGTAACCATTCCGAAATCCGGCATGGTCACCAGGGACCGGTATACATAGGTATCTATAACATCTGTTACAGGGAACAATGCAGCATTCGAAAGCGGCACCTGGTAAAACAGTCCGAAATTACCCCTGAATATTTTCCCCAGGCCAAGAAGCGTAAGAACAATCATTACGGGCGTCAGCATCGGTAAGGTTATATGTACGATCTGCTGCCGCTTGTTTGCCCCGTCTATTACAGCTGATTCATATAAGGTCTCATCTATTCCAGTTATGGCTGCCAGATATATTACACTTTCCATCCCGCAGTATACCCAAAAATTTACCAATGGAAGTATGAATATCCAATATATTGGTTCTGTGTACCAGGAAATTTTATCCATCCCCAGCAGGGGCAGTATTGAAAAATTTACAAATCCATGGACAGGGCTTAAAAAGGCATATACAATGTAGCCTATCACAACAAAGGATAGAAAATAAGGCAGTATTATAACCGTCTGATATACCCTTGCCAGAAACTTGTTGAGCAGCTCATTTATTGTAATGGCTATGATCAAATTCAGCAAAAGCCCTATGAAAATACCCACAAGGTTGTATAAAACCGTATTTCTTGTTATTCTGAAGGCATCCGTCATAAAGAGAAACTTAAAATTATCCAGTCCGACAAAAGGACTTTTTAGAATCCCCAAGGTATTGTCGACTCTTTTAAAAGCCATGATCACTCCGAGCATGGGCAGATAATTATTGATTAGCACAACGATAAACCCCGGAAGTACAAAAAGAAGCAAGCCCTTGTATTCTATAAGGCTTTTAATGAAAGTCCTGCGTTTCCGATTCTCATTAAAGCACTGCCCTAATTGTTGCATCATACTGCAATCTCCTTGATCTTAAATGTTTACCTGCCAATATTATCACCCAAGGATGCCATGCAGTTCTATATAACCTTCCTACTTATATATCACTAATCCGACTTCTTTATTAATACTGCAACGTAAACAACCGATTCATCCTTGCAGAAATAACGCATTGAAGCTGTGCGGTCATCTCTGTAAGGTACATTTATGCCGTATCAAAAATGAAGTTTTCGTTGTAGTACTGAAAACAGCTATTTTGCATTTCTATACATTTTGCGGTATTCCTGGGGTGTCACGCCGATAATATTCCTGAACACCCTGGAAAAGTGAGAATAGTGGCTATATGTGAGCTTTCCGGCAATATCACTGATATTGCCGCTTGAATCCTCAAGAAGTTTTTTAGCCATATTCATACGGCGAAATACGATATAGTCGGAAAGAATGGTTCCCGACTCTTTCTTGAATACCCTCGACATGTAATCCTGGTTAAAATGTATATCATTTGCCATATCAGCAAGAGTGAAATCGTCAAAAATATGCTTTTCAATATAATTCTTTATTTCTAATACAATTGCCGATTCGCATTTCTTAAAATCTTTCAAATAGTCCGCAGCTTCGTTTATAATATGTACCGCCCAGGATCTCATCTGCTGGATAGAATTTATATACAGGCCTGCCTGCACGGTTTCTTTCATGTTCAACGCTTTATTCACCAGAATCTTGTTCTTATGCAGTACGTCATATATCATATGAATTACACCATAATAAAACGCTTCCAGCATTTCCTTCGTTGCCTGCCTGCAACCGATGCTTTCAAGGAAATCCTTCATGTTCCTTGTAAGCTCATCCTTTCTGCCTGTTTCCAGCAGAACCGTCCATTGTGAAAAAGAGGGCATAACAATTTCATATTTTGCAGACTCTATATATTCTCTTTGATAGAGGATGCTGTTAGGTATAACGATATTATCATATTCAACTTTCAGCAATTGCCTGTATGTTTTTACAATATCCTCTACAGCCCCAGGCTCGCTTATATAACAGGACAAGTGGCATTTCAAACTGATATTGCAGTTATTTATAAAACTATTGCATCTATCCGCAAGCAATGCTTCATTAATATCCTTGTGCGAGTAAATAATGACCAGGTTATTTCCGCTATGATCCTGGATTACAGCCCCCTCCAAACTGTCAAGAATAATCTCGGATGAAATACTCCTGATGGTAAACCTCTTTACTTCCCTTTCTCTGGCGTTCATCTCCTCCAGCCAATATTCAACCTTTATCAGAATCAACAGGATTTTATCAGAAATATTAATATGCATATCATAAACCTGAAACGCTTCTGTAAATTTCTCCACATTGCAGGAAATCCTCTCTCCCAGTACATCCTGCCAAAAATGTCCGATAAGATTCGGTTTCTGTTGCTCCCACAGCTTGCTGTACCTTTCTATTGCATACGATTTTTCCTTTTCTTTTTTGATCATATTCAAAGCGCCTGATACACCCTGCTTCAATTCCTCATAATCGACGGGCTTCAGCAGATAATCGACACAATCCAATTGTACGGCTTTCTGCGCATAGGCGAAATTGGCATGCCCTGTAAGGAATATTGTCCTTGTCTCCGGCGAATATTCATTCACCCAATCCAGGAGCTGTATTCCGTTACAGCCGGGCATCTCAATATCGCAAATCAAGACATCGATAGTCTCAGTCTTGAATATTTCCAGCGCCTCATCCGCTCCATACGCTTCAAAAATCCTTGTTATTCCGATCCCGAACCAATCTATCCCTTTTGTAATTCCAAGAACCGCATATTCTTCATCGTCAACGACCATCAAACTATACATTCACTTTCCTCCGCCTGACTGTTTATTGGAAGCCGCACCTTAACAGCTGCACCTCCGTCCCTGTTATTGCCTATCCGGATTTCAGCAAGCTCTCCATAAGTGATGCGAAGCCGGTTTCTTACATTCCATATGCCTATATGACGTGCCTCATCCCTGCCAGTGTAATCGTCGCACATCAGATTATTAATATCCTCCTGTAAAAAGCCACCGCCATTGTCATTCACCTCTACTACAAAGTAATTTTCAGGATCAACGGAATCAGCCCATGCCTCGATTATGACATTCAATACTGCACTGCCTCTTTTGAACCCATGAACTATGGAATTTTCAACAAAAGGCTGGATTGACAATGCAGGAAATACATAGGAAAGGTATTTCTCAGGAATGGAAACAGTATAAGTCAGCTTTTTTGTAAATCTCAATTTCTGGATTTCAAGATAATTGCTGATCAAAGCAATTTCAGTCCGTAATTCCGTCAATTTTTTACCCGCTTGTGTCAGATACCTGAAATAGTTAGACAAAAGGAGTGACATTTTTTGAATAGTACCATAGTCTTTAAGTGCTGCAAGACTGTATATGATATTCAGGCTATTGGAAAAAAAATGCGGATTAATCTGCAGTTGCAAATACCCCAGTTCCGCTTTTTTCGCTTCCAGCTCTGCATTCTGCGATATGAGCCTTTCCTCATATACATCGATTACCAATTTATTTATCTGTGATATCATATCGTTGAATGTCCGTATCAAAAACAGGAATTCCCTGCTGCCTTTTTCCTCCAATTCAACATTCAGGTTTCCACCGATAATAGATTTCATTCCATCCATAAGCTGCTTCATTGGCTTGAAAAGGATTCTCTTTATGAACACGAAATAAATGATTATTATAACTATCATCCCTATGGGGATAATGAACAGCATTCGTTGAAACACAAGCAATTTGCTGAGTATTGCAGCCTCCTCTACAGCTTTGACAATGAATATGTCGGACTTGTCCGATTTACAGGTAATGACCAGATAGTTCCTTCCGCCTATAGTATCCCTGATGGTCTGCCATCCTGATTCGAGCTTGAATGTATTATTTTCGACCATATCTGATGCAGGCTTTTTCGAGTCTGTGGAATAAAGGACATGACCATCCTTTGAAACAAGAATGGTATTCCCTTCGATACCCATATCATTTAAATTATCCGTAGCCAGCAGCTTTTTAATGTCGACCCATGCCCCTATATAACCACCTGTCCTGTCGTCGAACATATTGACCAGCCCATACTCCTCACCCAGCCGTCTGACCTGCCATTCTCCATTCACCTTTTCTCCATGGCTTTCGACCTTGTTCAGAATTT
>Ga0366767_1032_pt1 | contig 11217 bp, 10 predicted proteins | sample TotcelHN113001N5_FD_207062 | JGI IMG/M metagenome (GOLD analysis project Ga0366767, IMG submission 207062) | Enriched cells from coal bed in the Powder River Basin, Montana, United States - Total cells N11 rep1 HSBNCT.N11.300.1.N5 ...
ATGGGGATAGGTCCTAGTATTGCTATCCCGCTGGCGTTAAAACAAGCGGGCTTGACCATGGATCAAATTGATTTGTGGGAGATCAATGAAGCCTTTGCCTCTCAGGCAGTTGACTGTACGGAGGTATTAGGAATAAGAAATCATCCCCTCCTCAATCCCCGCGGCAGCGGAATATCACTGGGGCATCCTCTTGGGTGCACAGGTGCGCGTTTAGCCACAACAATTATGCGCGAAATGCCCTATTATGGAGCCAAATATGCAGTTGAGTCAATGTGCGTTGGTCATGGACAGGGCGTAGGGCTGTATGGGAGTGGGTTGGAGGTAAGTGAAACCTCTTCATTGTGTAAAAAAGAAACAATGAAGGAAGGATTAAAAGAGTGCATGGATTATGCTGTACGCACACATTATTCTGTCATAAGGTAGGATTAAGTGCTTTATTTTGAAAAGATTAACTTTATCTTCATAGATTACTTATTAAACTAATCACGACAATGATATAAAAGAAAATCTAGATGCGCATCAGAGGTTTATTGTAATTATGAGTCTGTGTAATTTTTACACAAGTAATTGCTTAACACTGATTAGTTGTCTTCTATTTACACAATAGCACTGATTCAAGCCTATGCAAGTATATCTGAAGCATATCTTGAGTAAGCATTGTTGTGCTTATTAGTAACAAAGCCGGAGCCGTTGACAGAATTGCTGCCAATATACCCATCGAGGCCATTGCCGCATAGACAGTGTTTTTAAACCGGGCATTTCCGAAAAAGAGGAAATGAAATGGGCCAAGATTTTTGCCATCACGCTAGGTCTAATAGCTACTTACTTTGGCATGCAGTCTACGTCGATTCTTGCTCAGATGGCAGGTGCTTTTCAAATTCGGGCAGTAGCCGGGGTGGTGCTGTTGGTGGCTATATTCTGGCCACGTGTTGACAGTAGGGCGGCATTCTGGTCGATGCTATTAGGTGGGATAGTAGCTGCAGGATGGCATTTTGCGGGTAACCCCTACTGTACCTCGTTATATCCGTCACAAGTAGTCGGAGTTTCTATACTAGTTATTCTAACTTTAATGGCTAAAAAACCTATTGCTGATGGACACGAAAAGTATGTATTAGCTCTCGAGGAATTAACAAAAGAGGGCTTAGAAGAACAGAATAAGCCGACGATCGCCCACTAATTTTATTGAACTTCAGATAAGATTACTTTGCTAGGTTATTTAATCCATAGGAGTTACTTTTGATAACACAGCCTGAAGAGGCAATAAAGACTAAGCTGTGTAATTTAGTACAGTTTTGGAGCGAACCAACTATAGATAGGTGAAAAATACGAGGAGGTAAAAGATTGTACGAAAATGAATACAGAAGTAAATTGCGTTCCCTGGAAGAAGCAGTGAAAGTTGTTAAATCCGGCGATTGGGTGTTTATGAGCCATTTTGCCATGTTCCCCCAGGCCTTAGATGAAGCCTTATCCAAGCGGGTTGGAGGAGTAAGCGATGTTATGGTTAGAAGTGTATGTGCTACTATATCCCCCAAAATATGCGCGGCAGATCCAGAGAAAAAGAGTTTCACCTATATGAGCGGTTATTTAAGTGCGCACGAAAGGAAACTAGGCGAAAAAGGACTTTGCTATTATATACCGGGTAATTATAGCGCCAGTCCTACATTCATACGCAATGGAAGTACGTATCCGCCGGACGTGGCTATGATTCAGACGACTCCCCCGGATAACAATGGCTACTTCAATTTTGGAACCTCAGTTTCTTATGCACGGGCTATTTGCGAAAAAGCTAAAACCGTTATCCTGGAGGTTAATGATCAGGTTCCTTGGGTTTTAGGCGGTGAACAGGAATGTGTACACATTTCCGAAGTGGACTATATAGTGGAAAAAAGCTATCCTCTGCCTCAGATACCAGCAACTGTGACAGAAACAGAAGCCGAAAAGGCTATCGCCTCGTTGTTAATTGAAGAGATAGAAGACGGAAGTTGTTTGCAATTTGGGATAGGGGGCATGCCCAATACGATAGCCAAAATGATAGCCGATAGCGATCTAAAGAATCTAGGCATACATTCAGAAATGGCTACTACCTCGTACATCGATCTGATATTAAAAGGCAAAGTCAATGGATCAATGAAGAATATTGACAAGTATAAAACCGTCTTTACGTTTGCTATGGGCACACAGAAACTCTATGATTTCATCCACAGGAATCCGGCCTTTGCAACTTTCCCTGTGGATATCACTAATAATCCGCAACGGATTGCCATAAATGACAAACAAATTACTATAAATAATACGGTTGAAATCGATTTGTTGGGTCAAATAAGCTCAGAATCATCAGGGATTAAACAAATTTCCGGGACAGGCGGGCAATTAGATTTTACCATGGGGGCCTTCTAGTCAAAAGGAGGAAAACCCTTTATTTGCATGAGTTCAACTACCCTGAAGGATGGCAAACTAATTTCTAGGATCGTGCCTAGTATAAAGACTTTCTCTGCCGTTACTTGCCCTCGAACCTTTGCCCCGACGATTGTCATAGAATATGGTAAGGCTCAGTTAACTGGAAAATCAATGTTTAGGCGAGCTGAAATGTTGATCGAGTTAGCCCATCCGGATTTCCGCGAAGATTTGATCAAAGCTGCTCAAGTGCAGAACATCTGGACCCGTTCCAACAAAATTTAGTAGCTTAGTGTTTGATTGAACAATAGGGTCATTGTCAGATTCGACAGAGACCCTATTTTAATTATTGGAATTTTTTAATAATTTCTTTACTATAACTGTATAGTTCTTGTATAATTATTAAAATTATACAAATTGAATGAGGGATCAGATGTGATTAGCAGTGTACATGCTGTTACAACAAACTATTTTCCTAGGTGGGATCCGGAATTATTGTTCAAAATCCTAAATAATATTCATGATGTCGTACTAGTTATAGATTTCAATACGACCATTGTGTTTGCTAACGAGGCATATGCGAAAATTTTGGGGGTTCCTGTCGCTAAAGTTCTAGGACGGAGGCTAGATAAAATTGAACCAAAAGCTAAGCCGATCGAAATGCTTCGTACCGGCGAGTCAAGTTACTGCCGTCGAAATTATTTAGATTCTCTTAGTATAAATGTAATAGGAAGTACATTTCCTTTATATAATGGCAAGAAAATAATTGGTTGTGTCTCTATTTTTAAAAATATTAATGACGTTGTCGAACTAAATCGTGAGCTGAATCAAACTAAGGGTGTTGCTGCCTATTTGAAAGAACAGTTAGAACTGGAAGCACAACTACCTAATTCCTTTGAGGAATATATAGGGCGGAACTGTCGTTTAAAAGAAACCTTGAAGTTAGCAGCCAAGGTAGCAAAAACAGATACTACGGTGTTAATTCTCGGCGAAAGTGGCGTAGGCAAAGAGGTATTGGCTAGGGTTGTACATAATAGCAGTACACGTAAGAACAGGCCTATGATTAAAGTTAATTGTGCTGCCATTCCAGAGGATTTGATAGAGAGCGAACTTTTCGGATATGAAGATGGGGCTTTTACTGGGGCAAAAAAAGGAGGCAAACTCGGTAAGTTTGAACTGGCACATAGAGGGACGATTTTTTTAGATGAAATCGGAGATATGAGCCTTACCATGCAGGCTAAGTTGTTACGCATACTACAAGAAAAGGAGTTTGAACGGATAGGCGGCATAAGGGCCATTAAAGTCGACATTCGGGTAATTGCAGCAACTAATAGGAATTTAGAAAAAATGATTGAAGATGGTTCATTCAGAAGAGACCTCTATTATAGACTAAATATTGTTCCTCTGATGCTGACGCCATTACGTGAGAGAAAAGATGACATTTTAGAACTGGCCAAAGTATTTCTTAAACAGTTCGCTAAAGAGCTGGGTCATGAACTGACTCTATCTCCCCAGGCCGAAAGACTTCTCAAGGCCTATGATTGGCCAGGCAATATACGGGAACTAAAAAATGTTCTAGAACACGCCAGCATAGTCTGTAGCAATAAGGTCATCACAGCCAATCATTTGCCAGCACACATTATTCCCAAAAAGAATTATTTAAGTGTTAAGGAAAAGTCCTATAATATAAAAGAAATTGTTGCTAGTGTTGAAAAGGAAGTAATCTTATCGGCTTTAAAAGCATGCAACAATAACCGCACCGAAGCATTGAGTATACTGAACCCCATAGGCGAGACAGTAATTTTAAAAATTAGGTTATACTGGTAACATGAGTAAGACGAGAAAAACATTTACCCCAGAATTTAAAGCCCAAGTAGTCCTTCAATTACTACGGGAAGAAAACACAGTCAATGAGTTAGCGGCCACGCATCAGATCAGTCCCGTCGTAATTGGTCGCTGGAAGACTCAGTTTTCGGAACGAGCGTTTGAAGTGTTTAGGAAAGGCCCTTCTGACGCCGAACAACTCCTTGTTGAGAAGGAAGAGCAAATTGCAGAGCTTGAGCGAAAAGTAGGCCAATTGACGATTGAAGTTGATTGGATGAAAAAAAAATCTAGAGAATTACGGGGTAGATAGTAGACGCATGGAATTTGTTGAACACCATCATGAGCATTTGACTGTGAAACGTCAGTGTGAGCTACTATCGGTCAATCGTAGCAGCACGTACAGGAAACCGAAGGTTACCGGTCCGGATGAGGAAACCATTGGAATAATGCACAAGATTGATGCAATCCATACTGCCCATCCCACGTTTGGGTATCGCAAAATTACGGATATTCTTTGCAAGGATGCGATAATCAATCGTAAGCGTGTACGGCGTTTAATGAAAGCAATGGATATTATTACAATCTATCCGAAACCAAATCTCAGCAAACGTTACCACGCCCAATATGTTAAACCATATCTGTTGAGAAATCTTAAGATAGTGCGACCGAACCAGGTTTGGGGCGTGGATATAACGTATGGTGCGCCCATAACAGGGTGCTAAGAGAATCTGCGTTAGCACGCAGTAGGTCAGTACTACACCGTCCTATTGTCAACCAGTTTACTGAAAGGTGGAAACACCAATCAGGAAAATAGCATACTGGTAAAGCCGTAAGTCAGCTGATGGTTAGGCTGCGACTGAACAGGCAAGACAAAAATCTTGAACGAGGATAAAAGCTGCATTGCTTGAACGACAGCTCGAAGGGCCAAAGATGTATCGGCAGCGAAACAACCATTGAAACGCTGCAAGGGATAGCGCCATGTCTTTATGGTACGGAGATATGGCAGTAGTACGTATCCCTCCTGCTTGAGTATTCATGAAAGGGCGAAAATCGTATCCGACATCAAGACAAGCTTTTATCTTAGCACCTAAATGGGGATTGCCTAAAGCAAGCTTGCTTGCCATGGCAACGGAGCCTCCGTAGTAGTCGGAGATGGGGAAAGCCCATCACGTGGCGAAGGGAGGCAGTCTACCAAAATTCAGAAACTATGGAGGATGCGAGAGGCATTGAGAAATCCAATAGTGATCATGAATAATCTCAAGAAGCATGCACAAACCGAGAACTACGACTACAAAAGGATCTACCGGAATCTGTATAACGAAGAGCTCTTCCTGTTAGCGTACAACAAAATCTATGCAAAACCGGGTAACATGACAAAGGGTGCTGATGGCAAAACGATCGATGGAATAAGCCTGGAACGGATCAATGACATTATAAACCAGCTAAGAAACGGAACCTATAAACCAAATCCAGCACGCCGAACTTACATTCTGAAAAAGAATGGAAAAAAACGCCCACTGGGTATTCCGATGGTATGTTCATAATGCACCCTCCTCAATAACGTTTTGGAAAGAGGCCAAACGACTGTGCTAGCCTCTGAGATTTGAGCCTCTAGTCTTAATGATTTTGGTTGAAGTATCGGCATAAGTACTTAGCTCTTTCTCGGTAGTTTCGTTGATTATTATCCTGTAGGGTCGTCCTGGTCCTAATCGTTTACCCTGAAGTTTGCCGATATCAAGCCAGTAGTAGACAACTCCAGGGCTCACGTTAAATTTGGAGGCCACCTCTTTAACAGTAAGTTCATTATTCTGTTTGACAAGCCCGGGAATCTTGTAACGATACCTTAGCCAGGCAATAGAACTTTCAGTGAATGTGCGTCCTTCCGGAGTTCGGTATCCGTTCTTGTTGAAATGGTCCGCGATTTGGGCACTCGACATCGTCACAGACAGTTCTTTAACAAATTCGACGGTGTCGGGAACGTGCTTGCGGGTGATTGAGGGAGGCAAGGATTTCTTTGTGTGAATTAGTTCGCTGTGTCGGCTACGCCAACGTATACCTAAAGAGACATCTGGATCAAGAGGTTTGCAGATTACTGTAATATCTTCAATCAAGAGGCGGACGATGCGTTTACGATCCTTCATAATGGTAGTCGGAGCGTTCCAAATGCGGGGAATATCCTCGGCTAAGCGCAGGATCATTTGACGATCTTCGTCCGTTGGAGACCAGGCTCGCCTTGTTTTGTATTGTTCGTATTCCTCCTTTAACTGGCCCAGAGCCAGTAGTTTTTCGTTCCATTTAGCTTCTAAGGTGCGTACCACGAGACGGTTTTCCGGCTCAGATAAATCGTATTGGCGGTAAGCACGCTCGACTTCAAATTGGGATTGTTCCAAAGCCAGTTGCCAACTCTTGTTGGCAGTATGATCTTCGCCAATGAGCTTATCTAGAGAAAGCAGGGCAAGCTCTAGTTCCGCAGGTTGAAGAAGTTCCATGATCCTTTTAGTCACGGCCTGATCAAGGGGTTCAGCTCTAATCGATGAGCAGGTGCAGGCTTTACCGAGTTCCCAACGTTGTTTGCATTCGTAACGAGGTTGAATACCACCGTTACCAGTATAGCGAACCGTCATGTGCTTACCGCATTTACCGCAAATAAGTAGGCCTTGCAATAGGGCGCTGCCTTCCCGAGCCGCGCCACTTACCTCTAAATTAGTGCGGTTTTGTTGTAGTTGGTATAAATTTTCCTCATACTGAGTCCAAGAAATATAACTTGGATGGTGATCGTGGATGAGCACTTCCCATTGGTCTCTTGGTAGACGCACCATATGAGTTTTAAAGGCACCTTGGTTGTCAATCTTCTTACGGTATTTATAGCGGCCAAAACAATAAGCCCCGGTATAAGCGGGGTTAGACAAAACACCGAGCACCCGGGAGTGAGTCAACGTACCCCAAATCAGTTTGCCAGCCCAAACACCGCCATAGGCCCGTTTAGGAAACTGCAAACCATTAGTAGCAAAGAATTTAACCACACCATAGGCACTACCGGAAGCTTGGAACGATGTAAAAACATGCCGAACAGCAGTTTGAACGGCTTCATCAGGGTCAAAAGACGTACTGCCGTCGGAATCGAAGCAATAGCCAACAGGCAAAGGGAAATGAAGCTCCCCCTTATGCGCTTTATTCTTCTTACCGCCAATTAGACGGGCGCGCAAAAAGTGCAGTTCAGCTTCACTCATGGTTCCCTTAAAACCTAGGATGAGTCGGTCATTAAACTCATTCAAATCATAGAAGCCATCTTCGTCGATAACGATGGTATCGTAAAGCGCACAAATCTCGAGCAGTTGAAGTAAATCTGCCGAAGAACGGGCCAAGCGCGAGACCTCCAAACCAAAGATGGCTCCCACCTGTCCCAAAGAAACCTGACCGACTAAACGCTGAAACCCCTGACGGTTGGACTTGTGGGCACCGGAAATCCCTAAGTCCTCGTCGATGACTTGAACTAGATTCTCGCTCCAACCCAGATTCAAGGCTTTCTCCCTCAGCGCATACTGGCGCTCGGTGCTCTCCTTGTGAAACCGGACTTGAGCAAGCGTCGACTGACGGATGTACACAATGGCTGTCCGATTCAGATGAATCGATTTCACGATCGATACGGTTGACATTGTCTAGACCTCCCTCCTCGTGCATTGCCACCAGAAAGGAGCGAAGAATTGATGAAAAAACGCAAACCATTTCCTCGACACGATCACCTACTAAGCTAGCCAGAATTGACTCTTGAGCCGACCAAGATGAAGAGATGGTGGCTTGAGACATATTATTCACTCCTCCCTATGTAGCATAGCTAGTCCTGAACACGTCGTTGTAAGAGTTCGAGATTAATTTCTGCAAGTTCCCCTAAGATGTCTTGGGTACGGTGAAAATTATCCAGGCGTTGTTGGACCCAGGGTTCCCAACTCGTTGGAACATAGACCAGTCTGGTTTTACCTTCGTGCAAACTGGATAAATAGAGACTGGGATGGCCCTGACCGGATGCACAGCGGCAGTTAGATTTACCACACTTGACGTAACGAGTGATTAAAGAACCACGAAGGACTTGATCAAGGCGTGGTAAGGAATCGGTTAGCTCTTGTCGCCGTGCAAAGAGTTGATCGATAGAAATAGATTTAAACGTATTCTTAACAGTATTCATGCTAATAAGATTTTACCCCCTTCTCCTAAATATGTCAATAGATCTATTATTTCGACGGAGAAAGAGTTTTATCTTTTAGTGTAGAACTTAATTTGAGTAAATCTCTAAGGACAAAAGCATCCAAAGGAAAGTTCATATCCGAAGGGTTTGCGGAAAGGGGGTCATGATCAGTCCAAGATTCAGGCACACTAAGAGATCCGCTTTCTGTGACAACAGAATATAAGCGGACCCCGTTAACCTTACGGATTTGTAGAATCTTAAAAGTTTGTCCCTTCAATGGATGAAAAGGATGAGTGATAGTCAGACATCCCAAATCCTTTTTGTGACCATGTGCAGTCTGCTGTGACTGTCCCCTCAATCGACGATAAGCTGGTACAAGAAGCAACTAGGATGATCTTGGAAAGCATTTGGGAAGATACATTTCTCAAGTGTTCCCACGGGTTTAGACCGAAAAGAAGCTGTCATACGGCACTACAACAAATTCAATGCACATTCAATGGGGTAAAGTGGTTCATTGAAGGTGACATTTCTGCCTATTTCGACACAATCGATCATGACATCCTGGTAAAAATACTGCGCAAGCGAATAAAGGATGAACGATTTATTCAACTCATTCGAAAATTCCTTAAAGCAGGCTATCTGGAAGACAGGCAGTATAACGTCACTTACAGCGGCACCGCCCAAGGGTCGATCATCAGTCCAATTCTAGCGAATATATACCTGAATGAACTAGACAAATATATGATGGAAATAAAAAAGTCCTTCGACATGGGAAGTGCGCGCAGGAGAAATCCTGAACACCGAAAAGCAGAAGCACAAAAATACCATATTAAAAAGAAGTGCACCTTCTCAACAATAGAAACTAGATTATTTACAAAAAGGAAACAAGAAACTAGTAGTAGATATACTAAAAAAGCCATCGGGTATTCCTCCTCTTCGTGGAACATTTCAGATAAACTGACTTACTCGGTAATTGTCTCATCTCACTGAAAACTGGCTAAAATCTTGTGTCAATAATCCCACTAATACGTTCTCTTAACAAGATTTCAACAACTGTCTTGAAATACCTTCCATAAATACCATAAAAGATATGCCCTTCTTTCAATATATAATAAGGCTGTAACTATCCTTGCCCCAAGGATTAGACGGGACCCGAATAGGAAAAAACTGAAACAAACACCATAGTAAATCGAAGTAAGTACGAGAAAAACGGACGATAGCACTTCAGATTAAGCCACGCTAAATGAGCCAGAAAAACAGAAAATGAAAACAGGCAAATTGGCTGTCAGACAGGAATTTGGACAAAAATGGAGAATACAATTTTGATAACCTTGTCATAGTGTGCATTATCAGACACAAGGAGCAAAATAAAGGTAAATTCTATATGCCCCTATAGGTAAAATATAAGAACTAGGTAAATTTTTAGGGATATAGAAGGAATTGTAAGAATAACAGTAAAAAAGTCATGCAGATGAGTGTGTAAGCGACTAATTTAAATCTAGATGTCTATTATTTCATACTGGTGTAACTTATTGTAAAACGATTTTCTGGAAATTCCCAACGCCCTCTATACCGCTCCCCATTGTCAAGACACGATTTTTGAAATTTAAGTTATCTCCTTTCTAGTTAAATTTAATCGAGTTTGACTAAGGGATCGTTTGAGGTTGAATTTCGGGAATAGACCTCTGGGGTTAGGCTTGACATGGGACCCTACGTCGGATGCTTGTATGGGTCGAGGAATGTGGCTCATAATGATGTATTCCTTTGGGGTTGCCCCATTCCCTGATCAAGGGTAGCATCCGCCGCTCCCATGTAAAGCCTTGATTTTGGGTCAAGAGACGACGAAATTCAGGCAACTTCTGTCGATGACTTTCCATAATAAACATTTACAGGAACTTCACCTCCAAGGGAATCATGTGGACGATAAGTGTTGTACATGACCATATAGTCGTTAATGCCCTTTCTAAGCTCTCTCGGGGTGAGATAATCGTTGATATAGATGTCATCATACTTGATACTGCGAAAAAACCGTTCCGTTCTAACATTGTCTAAAGCCTGGCCTTTGCCATCCATTGAAATTCTGATCCCAGTTTCCTCTAAAAGCTTGATATAATCTGGATTGGTAAAATGACTTCCCTGATCACTGTTCATGATTTCTGGCCTGTTTCGACTAAAGGCTCGTTTTAGACAGGTCATAACGAACCCCTTTTCCAGTGTGCTCGACAGCTCATAATCCACAATCAGCCTACTGTACCAATCAATAATTATAAAGAGATACATAAATCCTTTCTCCATCTTCAGTAGGATAAGCATCCAGCGCCTTGTTCATTTCTGAATAGGTTTCCGAACACTTTCCTCCGAACCGTACTTACACTTTTCAATGTATACGGCTCTCCATCTACCATTTGATATCACGAAGCATGGATAATCTGACCGAAACAATGTTCACATACAGGGAGTGTTTTACGCCTCAAATTGATCATGCGAATATTCCACGGCGTATCCGCTATAAGACTGCTTAACTTACGCACATGGTGGATTAAAATTCTAACATTTACCGCATTACAGAGTTCACAGACACCCTGCTTGAGCTTGTACGCAGGGCTGTATCTGCCAAATGGGTATTTGTATTCGATTTTAACGTCATCACCATATTTTGTCTCACTCGCTTTATCTCTGCGGAAACCATTGTGATAATACAGCACGGCTCTTTCTACACCCTTTGCTTTGTACTTGACGCCAAGTTTGCCATCGATATCATATTTGGTTCTGACTTGTTTCACTGATTTCTTATACTTTTTGGCGAGCGTCCTTAA
>Ga0366767_1033_pt1 | contig 11087 bp, 11 predicted proteins | sample TotcelHN113001N5_FD_207062 | JGI IMG/M metagenome (GOLD analysis project Ga0366767, IMG submission 207062) | Enriched cells from coal bed in the Powder River Basin, Montana, United States - Total cells N11 rep1 HSBNCT.N11.300.1.N5 ...
AAATATAAAAGTTTCTTTGTGTCTTTTGTTGTTTCAATTAACTGACCATTTATATAAAAAGTGGCTATAATCAAACACCTCTCGTTTAGTGTAATTTGCAGCACTGTCGGACAGTCTATTACCTGCCAATAGGTAACGGCAAATGCTCTTCACTCGCCATGACAAGGTGTTTCCAACACTACAAAACTGCGGCATATATGAAGAGTATCGCGTAAGTAGCCAAGCAATTACCATCCTGCTCAACCGTATAGGCAATACTATCGATTTCCAGAGTAAACACTTTAATTTTCTCCCGTACTGTAGGGTTTACGACACAAATATTGACCGCCTGCTTGGCTTGATGTTAATTGCCCCTCGGCAACCACTAAGCGGCCTCGTAAGTAGACATATTTCGCCTGCCCTTTTTGCTCAAATCCTTCAAAGGGCGAGTAGTCTACAAGCTGTGCTTGCGTTTTTGCCGAAATAACACCTTCATAGCGAGGGTCCCACACCGTAATGTCGGCATCGCTTCCGACAGCAATTGTTCCTTTACGGGGATAGAGGCCAAATATTTTGGCCGGATTTGTTGCTGTTAATGCCACAAATTGATTTAAGTTAATTCGTCCATCGGCAACACCATAGGTATATAACAAACTTAGCCTTGTCTCCACTGCCGTATAAACCCGTTTCTGCCCCGTCCCTACCACAGGTAAACTTCGGCCCATATGAGCACCAACGGCAATTAGAACAGCGTCATATCCGCTGTTTTTAAGCTCTTCTGCTGATTTTATTGCTGTATTTGTAATAATTTCTACTCCTATATCTTTTATGAATTCCATTTCATTATCTATGATTTCATTAGGCAGCCTATATGCCGGAATACCTACTGCCATCATTCCACCTGCAATCGGCAGCTTTTCATAAACCGTTACGGTATGCCCCTTTTTTGTTAGATAAAATGCTGCTGTCAGACCGGCGGGTCCAGCACCAATTACTGCTACTTGCTTACCGGTAGCCGCCATCTTTTGCTGTGCTTTACTTTTCCATATTTCTGTCTTGTCATTTTCTACAGCAAATCGTTTTAAGTTGCGTACGGAAATGGGGCTGTTCAGTTTTTCACGCCGGCAGGCTGTCTCGCATTTATGATTGCACACATAGCCAAGCGATAAAGGAAAAGGTATTTTTTCTCTGATTACTCCCACAGCTTCACTATATTGCCCTGCCAAAGCAAAACGAATATAAGTGGGTATATCCGTTCCTACCGGACAACTATCACTACAGGGAATAAGCGATTTTTCTCTAGGCGACTCCTTCGAAAAAATTCCCTCTTTATCTCTTAATGCACCGGTAGGACATACTTCAACACAGGCTCCGCAGAAACGGCAGTCAGCATCCTTTAATGGTAAATCCGCCTCGGTGCCCACATATATTTCGCCGTCTTTTTGATTATATTGAAGAATCCCTACATTTCTAATGTCCAGGCATGCTCTTATGCATCTTCCGCACTGTATGCATCTCTCCATTTCCCTTACAATTAAAGGGTTATTATTATTAATTTTAATATTTTTTTTGTCTATTTTTCTTAGTCTGGAATGAGCTACCCCCAAATACTGCGTTACTGCCTGTAGTTCGCAGTTTAAATATACCGGGCAGGAAGTACAATCAGCAGGATGACAGGCTAATAGCAGTTCCAGAGCGACAGCCCGGAGGTGACTAAGGTGTTCTGACTTCGTTTTAATAACCATTCCATCTTGGACCGGTGTTGTACAAGAGGTTACTGCCCCTTCTACGCCCTCTATTTCCACTACGCACAATTTACAGCCCCCTTGAGGCGTCAAATCAGGATGGAAGCAAAGATGAGGTATGTAGATATCAGCATTCAGTGCCGCTTGCAATACTGTCTGGCTTTCTCTGGCCGCAATTTGCATTCCATTTACTGTTAAATGTACCTTTTCCATGGCTAAGCTCCCTCTACTCTATTTTCTTGCTCCAAGTAAATCAATCCTCACCTTAAAAGTGAGGATTGATTTACTATTCTGCTGTAGCTGCTCCGATTCCGGAATTTGCACCGGTAATAACAGCAACCTTTCCTGCTAATCGCTTCATGGTAAAATGCCCCTATTCAACAAAATCATCAGAGTCAATATAATCGACAGCACTTTTTCCTGCTATACGCCCACTGTTCAGGGCAAAACCCATCGTATTTCCCGGCATAATAAAGCAATAGCTGTCACCGAAAATTGAGCACGCATCAGTTCCACAGGAGTATAACCCAGGAATGATGCTTCCCTTATCTGTCATAACCTGAAGATTGTCATTAACCTTGATACCGCCCAGCGTACCATAGCCAGCGGGATAATGTTGCGCAGCATAGTATTTAGGTCCTTTTATGGGTAATAAGTATTTACTGTTTTTGTTAAAAAAGGGATCATATTTATTGCAAATTGAATTATATTCGTCTATGGTATTTTGAAGGTTCTTTGCAGATATTCCTGTCTCTTCTGCCAATTCTTCAATCGAATCAGCTACAATCATGCTTTGTACCGCTTTATGTTCATCCTTTTGCAGCGCACCAAGCTCCACACTGGTTTGGGTTTCACCCTTAAGGTAATCTGCTAATTCCTTATCCCATTTTTCAATTGTTTTAATACTATGATGGAAGGTGATATAATCTAAACCATGTTTTCTATAATGTTCCAGCACGCTGTCACCGATAATGGTGAAAGCGCAGCGTCCGGTCTGCCTGCTGACAGCATTACCGGTATAAACGGTATTATTCAGCAGCTCTTCGTTAAAGAAGCGCTTGCCTTCCAAATTAACCATCAGATTAGGCTGCCACACCAATCACCGGATAAACAGTCCCTACTGCTAAGAAAATCAATAAAATCCAAAATAAATATGAATGAAGCTTATTTTTCATGCTTTGCCTACTCATTTCTTTAGCATGGAAATCATCGTTGTAGTTAGATCCTTAATTCTTTGACGAGCCTTAGCATTATCGATAGTGACCTCATTCAAACATGCTTCTGTATAGCCTTCCAGAATATGCGCATTTAGTTTGTTAATTGCGCCCGTCACAGCGCTCAACTGGAAAAGAATTTCTTCACAATTTTTGCGTTCTTCCACCATTTTTTCGATACCCCCAATATGACCTTTGATGGTACCTAGTCGCTGAAGCACACTTTTTCTCATTTGTTCACTGGCCATACTTCATTCTCCTCACATCTTATATATTAATTAACTTACTATCCTGCTTCATTAATTGCCGCAATGCTTGCGCAAGCTGATCAGTACAGGACGTCTGATTTCTACAAATATTCCCCTCAAACTTCTCAATAACGTCCTCTATCTTCATTCCTTCTACCAATTTACAGATTGCATGCAAATTACCAGGACAGCCGCCGACAAACATCAGGTTTTTAATTCGCCCTTCTACAATATCGAAACGTATCTCCTTTGCACATACTCCTTCAGGTTTATATATAATCATCACATATTCCCTCCTCCACCCCCTCCAGGGAGGGGATTATATTATTATAATATGCCTGTATTCACTTAAAATCAACTAAAAAATAACCTCCTCTGTTTTTGCAGAGGAGGGTTAGATCTTATCTTTCGATCTGAATCTGGCTGCCCAGGCGTTCAATAAGCAATGCCCAGCCTTGCCGGTCATTGCTGGCCATACCTCCCTGGATGGAAAGAATCGGATATTCTTCCACCAGTCTGGCGTAATATTCGACCATTTCGTCTGGTGTTCTAATAAATCCTTCGCCCGGAAAATTGTATTCGCCACCTTCAAAATAATCCGAGGCTGCCACCTCAATCGCCAGGGCAATTTGTTCACCTGGCTTATATCCGGCCTTTTGAATAGCTCCAAGGATAACAGCTAATGCTTCCTCATTAGAAACCAGATTAGGCATAAAGCCACCTTCATCGCTGATATAGGTACTCCGGCCAAGCTCTTTTAGAACCTGCTCCATTGTATGATAAACTTCAGTACACATTTGAAGCGACTCAGCAACTGAGAATTCCCCGACTGGCACGATCATGAACTTTTGAAAATCTAAAGTGTTGGCGGTGTTTTTGCCTCCGCCGAGAATATTCATCATGGTCGCAGAACAGCATTCACAAGACCTTACCGCTCCATACATGCTTCAGTTCCCTCCTATTAAACTTTCTTATTTTGTTACACTATTCCCACCGCGACACCAAGAAACTAGCACGAAGTTGGTGTGTGAAACTGTAGGATGTGTTACCATTATACTAATAAACACTTTGTGTTTCATGAACAATGTTGTTAGAATATAGCACAATATTGGACTGGGGATGATTCCGATGTATATTGCTATCGATAAAAACGGTCGAAAGTGTAATTTCAATAAAAGCAAGGATTTTCCGGTGGACATCCACCGCAGCGAACACCAATGTCAGGGGACTGCTTTTGAATGCCACTGGCATGAAAATTTTGAAATACTCTATTTTGAACAAGGTGAGGCATTGATCCATTGCAACTCCCGCCCTATTCGTGTAGGACCGGGGGAGTTAATCATCATTAACAGCAATGATTTGCACTACGGCGAGAACTTATCCTCACAGCTTGTTTATTATGTAGTAGAATTTGACCTTTCGTTCATTCAGAGCAATCAGATAGATCTTTGTCAGACAAAATACATGACGCCCCTGGTACATAACCGTATCCTCTTTCGCAATCAGATCGAACGAAATAATGAACTACTGGTTGAGGTTCGCCATCTCATCGATGAATACTATCGCCAGGAGTTAGGCTATGAGCTGGCTGTTAAGGCCTATATATATCGAATCCTGGTCTTGTTGCTCCGTTTCTACGGAGAAAAGACCATCAGTGAGACAGAAAAAGAGCGTCAGCGCAAAACGGTCGATCGCCATGATACAAGGGGATTCTCAAAAAGATATGACAATCTCATTATGATACTAACATATGACTCTGTTAGGCATCGCATTCGTTTTTAGAGTAATGCTAGCAGCGCGGTGATCTGAGTGCCGAAGAGATAGATATACTCTATTGGGGTTGAATAGGAAGAGCCTTGCTGTTGTATTCTGCTGCACTGGAAAAGACCGCTTTTAATATGAAATAGCGGTCTTTTCTATGTCACGATAAGCTATTTGTGGCTGTTTGCCTTATTAATTATACTGTTCAGCCTTGATATGAGGAAAGTTGGCACAAAATTTGCAATATATTGTTTAGCATAGAGTAAGTAGTACGGGAGTTAAAAGGAGGTGGAGCGAGCCGGTACAAATAGAAAGTTACAATAGTGTTTCAATTAAAAGAGGATGGTGAGTCTAAGTGCAGGAAGAGAAAGTTCGTCACCCAGTCGATGAAATGTTGCCTCTGGGCCAACTATTCACCTATGGATTACAGCATGTGTTGGCCATGTACGCAGGAGCGGTAGCGGTACCGCTGATCATTGCCAATGCGCTAGGTTTATCAAGGGAACAGCTTATATACCTGATTAATGCAGACTTGTTTACATGCGGTATCGCCACCATCATTCAAACAGTAGGTTTTTGGAACATGGGTATTCGTATTCCCATTATTCAAGGGGTAACTTTTGCCGCGGTGACACCGATGATCATTATTGGCAAAACCCATGGATTACCGGGTATTTACGGGTCGATTATTGTCGCCGGTATCGTAACTTACCTTATTAGCCCCTATTTCAGCCGGCTGCTGCGGTTCTTCCCGCCGGTTGTTACAGGCACTATCATTACCGTCATTGGTATTACGCTTATGCCGGTTGCAGTGCGGTGGGCAGGCGGCGGTAATCCGGCTGCCAAGGACTTCGCCAGCGCCAGCTATATCGTTATCGCCTTGATTACGTTGATACTGGTCTTATTCTTCTACCGTTACTTCAAAGGATTTTTGAGTAATATTGCTGTGTTGTTAGGATTGATCTTCGGTACAATTATTTCCGGCTTCTTCGGCATGGTTAATTTTTCTCAAGTACCTAACGCCGCCTGGCTAGGTATTACAACTCCTTTTGCGTTTGGTATGCCCGTCTTTGACTTTGCATCTATTGCTGCGATGGTGCTTGTCATGCTGGTTGTTATGACAGAAACGACAGGCGACTGTATCGCGATCGGTGAAATTATTGAAAAACCGGTTACGCAAAATGACCTGACCCGCTGCCTGCGGGCTGACGGCTTTTCCACACTGCTTGGCGGTATATTAAATAGTTTCCCTTATACGGCGTTTGCCCAGAACGTTGGTCTTGTCGGCCTGACTCGCGTTAAGAGCCGGTTTGTTGTGGCTGCTGCCGGTGTCATTCTTGTTGTACTGGGACTTTTCCCCAAACTGGCTGCAGTTATTGCCGCCATTCCGAATGCAGTTCTTGGTGGTGCCGGTATTGCCATGTTTGGCATGGTGGCAGCCAGCGGTATCAAAACACTGTCTAAGGTTAAGTTTGACGGCACGCACAATATCATGGTGGTAGCAATCAGCCTGGGCGTTGGCATGATTACGCTGGCTGTTCCTAACTTCTACCATAACTTCCCAAGCTGGGCTCAGGTTATTCTCCACAGCGGTATTACTGCCGGCAGTGTTGCTGCTATCCTGCTGAATGCGCTGCTAAATGGTACAGAGGATACTGCCCATACAGGGACTGATGCCACCCAAAGCGGCGGCGCATGAAGATGTAGCCACCAGTCCTACTGTCATTAGTGGGCAGCGTGGCAATCTCATCTTTTGTTTGACTCAGTGGAACCGTCCCCGTGAATCGTGGTAAATCTATTCGCCTAATGGCGTTAGAGATAAACAAAAAAGCTAAAAGGGAGAGGAGAAACAGCTTTGAAACAAACTTTTACGCAAGTGCTTGGTTTGGCCGAAAAGTATCAATCCGATATGACCCGCTTTTTACGTGATATGATTGCTATCCCAAGTGAAAGCTGCAACGAAGAAAAAGTGATTTTGCGCATTAAAGAAGAGATGGAAAAAGTAGGCTTTGACCGGATTGAAATTGATCCTATGGGGAATATTCTGGGCTTTATCGGTCATGGTAAGCATGTTATTGCTATGGACGCACATATTGACACAGTAGGTATAGGCAATCGTGATAACTGGAAATATGACCCCTATCAGGGGTATGAAGATGACGAAATCATCATCGGGCGAGGCGCCAGTGACCAAGAGGGCGGCATGGCAGCAATGGTTTATGCCGGAAAAATTATTAAAGATTTAGGCTTGGAAGACGATTATACACTGGTCGTGGTCGGATCGGTACAGGAAGAGGACTGCGACGGTCTGTGCTGGCAGTATATCATTAATGAATATAAGCTGCGCCCCGAGTTCGTGGTCATTACCGAGCCGACGGACGGTAAAATTTATCGCGGCCAACGGGGCCGCATGGAGATTAAAGTAACTACCCAGGGCATTAGCTGCCATGGCTCAGCACCTGAGCGGGGTGACAATGCTATCTATAAGATGGCTCCTATTCTTACCGAGCTAAGAGCATTACATGAGAATTTGCAAGATCATCCGTTCTTAGGAAAGGGCAGCCTTACGGTATCGGAAATATTCCACACCTCACCATCGCGCTGCGCCGTTGCCGACAGCTGCTGGATATCCATTGACCGCCGGTTAACTGCCGGTGAAGACGGAGAACTGGCACTACAGCAAATTCGCAATCTGCCTGCCGTGAAATCTGCAGGAGCTACGGTGGAAATGTATACTTATGAAAGACCTTCTTATACCGGCTTGGTTTATCCTACGGAAGCCTATTTTCCTACCTGGCTGATTGAAGATGAGCACCCGGTGTGCCATACCCTGGAAGATTCGTACCAAAACCTGTTTGGCAAGCCCGCACAAGTTGACAAATGGACGTTTTCCACCAATGGTGTGTCGATTATGGGCCGCTATGGTATTCCGTGCATCGGCTTTGGGCCTGGACATGAAGATCAGGCTCATGCTCCCAATGAGCGGACCTGGAAAAAGGAACTGGTTGACGCCTGCGCGCTATATGCTGCTATTCCTATCGTTTATGTACAAAAATACGCTGATAAAATGCCTGAAAGCACAGCTAATCTGGTGAAATAATTTCGTATTGGCCGTCGCAATTTATTTTTGAGGAGGATATAACTATGCAAACTATTTTCCGGGGAAGACATTTTATTGATCTGGAAGACTTCACCAAAGAAGAAGTTGACACCATGATTGATGTTTCCATGGATTTAAAGAAAAAATTCGCTATGGGCATTGCTACTCCCTATCTGCAGAACCAAACCACTTTTTTGATTTTCTTTGAGCAATCTACCCGTACCCGTAACTCAATGGAAGCCGGGCTGGCCCAATTAGGTGGTCATGCCGGATTCTTAGATGGTTCCACTATGCAAGTATCTCATGGCGAAACGGAAAAAGACACAGCTATTATCCTATCACGCTTCGGCCATGGCATTGCTTGCCGGTATTGCAACTGGGGTATCGGCAACAAGTACTTAAGAGAAATGGCTAAATATGCAACTGTGCCTATTATGAATCTCCAGTGCGACTTGTACCATCCGATGCAAGGTTTAGCTGACCTTATGACCATGAAAGAAAAGATCGGTGATCTCAAACGCGTAAAAGTATCTATTATCTGGGCCTACGCTGAAAGTCACAAGAAACCGATTTCTGTTCCTGTGTCGCAGCTTCTGCTGTTCCCACGCTATGGGATGGACGTTGTTCTGGCTCATCCCAAAGGCTGGGAACTGCCCGACTGGGTTATCGAGAAAGCCCGTGCCAATGCAGCCAAGTACGGCGGAACGGTTACTGTCACCAATAACGAAGCAGAAGCCTATGAAGGCGCTCATATTGTTATTCCGAAGAACTGGGGCAGCTGGGTCAACGACCAGACTGGCTTAACTACCACTGGCGCATCTAAAGTGGTTGATGACAAACTGATGGCTCAGCGCGGCTGGAAGTGCACCGAAGCCAAAATGGCGACGGCCGACAAAGATGTCATGTATATGCATGCATTGCCTGCTGACCGCAATAATGAAGTAGAAAACTCAGTTATTGACGGCCCTCATTCCATCGTATATGATGAAGCAGAGAATCGGCTGCATACTGCCAAGGGTGTCATGACTCTGTTAATGGGTGGTAGATAACCGTGAGTAAGCTGGCTGTTGTAGCGATAGGCGGCAATTCGCTCATCCGCGACAATGACCGACAGACGGTAGAAGACCAGTACGATGCTGTCTGTGAAACGGCAAAACACATTGCCGGTATGATTGAACAGGGGTATGAGGTCATCATTACGCATGGCAACGGCCCGCAGGTCGGGTTCATTCTGCGCCGTTCCGAGATTGCGAGTGAAGTGGCCGGTATGCATCATGTTCCATTAGTCAGTTGCGGTGCTGATACGCAAGGTGCCATTGGTTACCAGATACAACAAGCAATGGACAATGAGTTTAGGAACAGAGGGCTTGAAAAATCGGCTGTTACGGTCGTTACACAAGTAGCAGTAGCTCCCGATGACCCGGCATTTCAAAAGCCAACCAAACCGATTGGTTCTTTCTATACCGAAGAGCAGGCCCAGATTCTGCGTGAGCAGCATCCTGACTGGACGTTCGTAAATGACGCCGGTCGTGGTTACCGCCGGTTAGTAGCCTCGCCGCAGCCACAGGAAATTTTAGAAAAAGATGTTATCAAGCTGCTCATCCGGGAAGGCTATTGCGTAATTGGTGTAGGTGGCGGCGGTATTCCTGTTGTAAAGCAGGAGAACGGCTCTGTAAAAGGCATTGACGCTGTTATTGACAAGGATTTTGCTTCCAGTTTGCTGGCAGCTGAAATCAACGCAGACGTGCTTATTATTTCTACCGGAGTTCCTAAAGTCTACCTCAACTATGGCAAGGAAAACGAAAAAGCATTAGATCAAATAACACTTGCCGAACTAAAGCAATATGTTGAGGAAGAACATTTTGCTCCTGGCAGCATGCTGCCCAAAATACTGGCAGTCATTAGCTTCCTTGAAAAAGGTGGCAAGAAAGCCATTATCACCAATCCTGAATCACTGGAAGACGCAGTTGCCGGACGAACCGGGACGCACGTATATCCCTAATACTATATTTTATGCAAAGCAGCACGAATGCCGGCCATCCCCATAGAGTGACCATGAAAAATTCACATGGTTGGCTGGGAAAGCCGGCTTCAGGCTGCTTTTGCTACATAGAGCCTCTACTATAGGAGTGATGAGCCATGGGCATTTTATTAACCGGCGGGACAGTTGTAACTGCCGTCGATACCTATCAAGCTGATGTACGTCTGGAAGGTGAACAAGTAGCCGCGATTGGCCATTGCATTACTAAGGCCGGTGATGAAGTGGTCGATGTTTCCGGTTGCTACCTGTTTCCAGGCGGCATTGATCCGCATACTCATTTTGACCTGCCCATTGGTACCATGCGAACTGCTGATGATTTCGCCAGCGGGAGCAAAGCTGCGCTTATTGGAGGCACGACGACGATTATTGATTATGCCACCCAATTTCGTGGTGAGTCACTACAGGAAGGCCTGAACAATTGGCGCAAATTAGCGCAAGATAAATGCTATGTTGATTATGCTTTTCATATGGCGATTACCGAATGGAATGATGCTGTTGCCCGGGAAATGGAGAGTCTGGTTACAGAGCAAGGTGTGACGTCATTTAAACTATATATGGCCTATAAAAATGTCCTGCAAGTTGACGATGGCGTGTTGCTATCGGCTTTTCGCCAAGCCGCCCGCTGCGGTGCAATACTCTGTCTGCATTGCGAGAATGGGGACGTTATTGATACTTTAGTACGGCAAGCTGTGCAGCAGGGGCAGACTACTCCCCGTTATCACAGTCTTACCCGGCCTGCTTTAGTCGAGGAAGAAGCAACCCGGCGGGCAGTGCTGCTTGCTAAAATGGCTAATGCCCGATTATATGTCGTTCATCTCACTTGCACCGGCGCTCTGGCGGCGGTGAGGGAAGCCCAAAACGCCGGACAGCCTGTTTATGCTGAAACATGTCCCCAATATCTGCTGCTTGATGAAACTTATTATAACAAAGCCGGATTTGAAGGGGCTAAGTATGTTATTTCACCACCTCTCAGGAGCCGGGATAATCAACCTGAACTGT
>Ga0366767_1037_pt1 | contig 10630 bp, 15 predicted proteins | sample TotcelHN113001N5_FD_207062 | JGI IMG/M metagenome (GOLD analysis project Ga0366767, IMG submission 207062) | Enriched cells from coal bed in the Powder River Basin, Montana, United States - Total cells N11 rep1 HSBNCT.N11.300.1.N5 ...
CTTCCCCCAACTTCTTCTCTTCCCACTCCCCATCAAACCCCGGAAACCTCAGCCGGGGCGCGGGCACTTTCTTTGCTGTCTGGTCTTTACTTGTCATAGGCTCCCAGTCCGGCGATGTCCCGGCCTTCGGCGCGGCGGCGCAGCAGGGGGGTCAGGTCGCTCATCAGCTCTTCTTCCTTGCGCTTGCGGGCCTTCCAGCCCAGGCCCAGCGGGGTCAGCAGGTCGCCCAGGGCCTGACTGTCGAAAATCAGGCGCTCCAGGGTGGTGTCGGTCAAGGCCTGGAGGGCGTGGGCGTCCAGGCCGTGCCTGGCGGCGACGGCGTGCAGTTCGGCGGTGTGACGTTTGGCCTTGAACTGCTCGTAGCCGTCCCACAGGGCCGCTTCGGTGAGGGCGACCCCCGTGGGCAGGTTGTGGACGTACTCGCGCAGTTCCTCGCGTTCGTCCATGAATTTGGCGTCCGAGCCAATCAGGGCCAGAAGTTTGTCGCGGGTCTGGCGCTGCTGCTCGGGGGTTTCCTGAGCGCTGGAGCGGGCCAGCAGGGTCATGATGTAGTCGTAATCGATGATGGCCGACGCGAACAGCACGAGTTCAAAGTCCAGGGCGTCCAGCTCTTCCTGCTCGCCGGGTTTGTCCTGCTGCGCCTTGAGCTTCTGGGCCGTTTCCAGGTAAGCGCCCCGGAAGGCCTGCAGGTCGTCCAGCGGCAGAATCTGGGCAATCTCCTCGCGCTGCTCGTCCGTGAGATCGGTGTACTGCTCGAGCTGCGTGGCGTAGCGCTGCACGTCCTTGAAGAACTTGATGAACTGCACCCTTTCGGTGTCGCCGCGCAGGTTGTGCACCTGGTCGGGCGTGGGGGGCAGGTCGTGGAGTTCCATGAATCGGGTGACCTTCTCCACGGCTTTTTGCAGTTTCTCGATAACTGTGGGGGCTTCTTCCACCAGCCAGATTTCGCGGCTCCGCTCGGCGTCGCCGCCGCTGGAGAACATGGCGATGGCCTCGTCCACGGCGTCCTGCTGGCCTCGGAAGTCCAGGATGTTGCCGTAGGGTTTGGTGGCGTTCAGGATTCGGTTGGTGCGGGACAGCGCCTGAATCAATCCGTGGTGCCGCAGGTTCTTGTCCACGTACAGGGTGTTGAGGTACTTGGAGTCAAAGCCCGTGAGCAGCATGTCCACCACGATCACGAGGTCGAGCTTCTGGGCCTGCGGGACGTCGCGGGCGGGCCACTGTTGGCTCTTGATGCGCCCCTGCACGTCCTGGGCGTAGGCGTCGAATTCGCTGATGCTGTGGTTGGTGCCGTAGCGGGCGTTGTAGTCTCCGATGATTCGTTCCAGCGCCTGCTTCTTGGCCTCGGGGTTCTCCAGGTTGTCCAGGCGTTCCTGCGCGAGGTCTTCCTGAATCTGCCGGGCTTCGGCATTGACGTAGGCGGGCGGCGAGAACACGGCAGTGACGTTCAGCGGCCGGAAGTCGGGGTCCTCTGTCTGCCGCTCGGCCTGCAGCTGCGCGAACAGGTCGTAATACTGGATGGCATCGTCTATCGAGGCGGTCGCCAGCAGGGCGTTGAACCGGCGTCCGGCGGTGGCCGCACCGTGCTTTTGCAGAATCTTGGCGACCACAGCGGGCTTGGGTGGTGGCCCGGTTCTGGTTTGCCCCACTCCACTCTGGCCTTCTCCATCCCCGGCGTCCTCGACTTCGGGCTTGTAGTAGTCCACGTGGAACTTCAGGACGTTGCCGTCCTCGATGGCGTGGTTGATGGTGTAGGCGTGCAGCTGACGCTGGAAGATGTCCTCGGTGGTCTGGAAGCTCGCCTCTTTCCCCTTGACCTGGATGGAGCGGGCGTTCTGGTCGAAGATGGGCGTGCCGGTAAAGCCGAAGAGCTGCGAGTTGGGAAAGAAGCGCTTGATGGCCTGATGGTTCTCGCCAAACTGCGAGCGGTGGCACTCGTCGAAGATGAACACGACGCGCTTGTCCCTGAGCGGTTCCAGCTGCCCCTGATACTCCGCCTTCCCGCCGCCGCTCAGCGCCAGGCCCAGCTTCTGGATGGTGGTCACGATGACCTTGTCGGCCTTGTCGGTCGAGAGCAGGCGGCGCACCAGCTTGCCCGTGTTGGCGTTCTCCTCCACGCTGCCCGGCTGAAAGCGGTTGAATTCCTCGCGGGTCTGGCGGTCGAGGTCCTTGCGGTCCACCACGAAGACGCACTTGTCAATGCCGTCGTTGTCCTTGAGCAGGGTGGACGCCTTGAACGAGGTCAGCGTCTTCCCGCTGCCGGTGGTGTGCCAGATGTACCCGTTGCCGGCGCCCTGGGCGATGCTGCCCACGATGGCCTTGACCGCGTAGATCTGGTAGGGCCGCATCATCATCAGCCGCCCTTCGGTTTCCAGCAGCACCATGTACCGGCTGATCATCTCGGCCAGGGTGCATTTCGCCAGGAAGTGATCGGCGAAGTGGTTCAGGTCGGTGATTTTCCGGTTGTCCTGGTCGGCCCACTGGTACAGTGGCAGGTAGCGTTCATCGGCGTTGAAGCTGAAGTGCGCCTGGCGGTTGTTGGCGAAGTAATGTGTGCTGCCGCCATTGCTGATCACGAACAGCTGCACGAAGCCCAGCAGGGAGTTGCCGTAGCCGTTGCCGGGGTCGTTCTTGTAGTCCACGATCTGCCGCATGGCGACCTGCGGGGAGACGTCGCGCTTCTTCAGTTCAATCTGCACCACCGGCACGCCGTTGAGTAGCAGCAGCACGTCGTAGCGGTGATGGCTGCTGTGGGTGTTGATGCGCAGCTGGTTGACCACCTCGAAGGTGTTCCTGCACCAGTCCCGGACGTTGACCAGGGTGTAATCCAGGGGCGTGCCGTCGTCGCGGAACAGGGTGTGCCGCCCGCGCAGCGTCTTGGACACCTCGAAGGTGTCGGGCGTGGTGATGCCCTCCAGCAGCCGGGCGAACTCGCCGTCGGTCAGGGTGACGCGGTTGAGCTCGTCGAACTTCTGCCGGAAATTGCCTTCCAGCGCGGCGCGGGTCCGGATGTCCGGGCGATAGCTGTACTTGAGGTCCTGCAACTTGGCAATGAATTGGGCTTCGAGTTCAGCTTCAGTCATGGAGTCTTCCTGTGATTTGAGGCGGGTTTCACGGCGACGCGCACGGCGCGGCGGTCCTTGTGGCGGGGTGTAAACACGATGGTCACGTCGTACTCCAGCGCGTCGGCCTGCTGGGTGATGGTGGAGAGCTGGGGATTGAGATCCGGGCGCTCCAGTTGCGAGAGCCGCCCTTTCGTCAGGCCGCGCCGGGCCAGGACCTCGGGCGTTCCGAGGTCCGACTCGATCCGGACAGCGTGCAGCCCTTCCCCCACGGTCTCAGCCGTCAGGGCCTCCAGATAAGTGATGCCCAGGTCGTCTCCCGCAATAAGCAACCTGTCCGGTAACTCCTTAGCAGGCGTCAGGGTGCCGTCATCGTCCAGCAGGGCGGCCAGGCGGGCGGCGCGGGCTTTAGCACGGTCGGTCATGGGATCAGCTCTCCTTTTTTCACCGCTTCGGCAATGTCCACGAGTTCGTCGAGCAGGTCGTCATCGGCTTGGGTGCCGAGGGCTTTGTATTCCGCCCCGGTCAGGAGTGGCCGGCCGTCTCCCAGCCAGAAGAAGTACACCCGCGCTCCCCCGCGCAGGCCGCCGCGCGTGGTGGGCTTCAGTTCCCATGCGCCGGGCAGGTGGCGGAGGGGCTTGGCGTAGCGGCTTTCATGCCCGTGTTTCCTCAGGTCACGGCACATGCGGATACATTCCGTGACGGCTGCGGCGTGTCCAGCGCGATTCATGTCCAGCAGCGTTTCAATGATGCGCGGGTACGCGGTGCCTGGCCGCAAGGGGTGGCGGGCATACACCAAGGCGGGCATGGGTTTAGCTTAAACTAAACCCATATGGAGATCAAGCTCGCCCCGTCCCCAATGCCACCACCTCCAGTAGCAAGTCAGGTCCAGTGAATTACGCAGATTGACCGCAACCGCAATAAGGGCACCCTGAAGTGCGGCTGCTTTCACCCTTGATCATGCAGGGTATTACACGTCAGGCACGACGCCTGCGGCCGCTATACCCGTCCGATGACTGGGCGCGTTGGTAGGCATCGGTGCGCCGGAACTCCTTCGGGAGGGCCAGCCCCCGGGGAATCGACACTTCTTTCTTCCTGGTGTCGTCCACTTCCCTGACCTGCAGGGTCTGGTCGGCGAACACGGTCACCTCGTAGGGCTGGTCGTCGAAGGTGAAGGCCTGCGTGACCCGGTCGGGCTGCACGTCCACGTCACCAGTGAACTCCGCGCCCGGCCGGCGCCACTTGCTCCGCAGGGTGCTCAGGGCCAGGTGCAGGCCCTCCGTGGTCAGGGCGGCCTGACCGTTCTGGTCGTGCGTCACGGGTTGCGCTCCTTGTGAGGTGAGGCGGCCTGCCCCAGGCGGATGTGGGCGATCAGACGGTACGCGAAGGTATCCGACGTCCAGCGTTGCAGGTGCCGGGGGTTTCCCCAGGCCAAGTCCGGCGTCTCCTCACCGACGTCCTCGAAGTCGTGCTCATTCGGGTCACTCACGACCCGCAGAACGACCAGGTCACCTGCCACGGCGCCCAGCACGCTGAAGTCGTCGCGTTCGGTCACTGTGTGCATGACGTCACCGAACATCCAGGGGATCAGGTCATCCAGACTGGCGGTCTGGCGGGACTGGGCGTTGAGGGGCAGCAGGCCGGGTTCTGGCAGTGGGGCGCTCCAGGCGGACAGGGCAGGAATGCGTGTGCCAGCGAGGAACCGCAGGGTCTGAGGGTGTACCGCCCAAAGGCCGTGCTGCTCCGTGGCGAAACCCGCGGCAGCCAGGGCGTGGAGGTGCGTCCTGGTCTGTGCACAGTGGGGCATGGAGTGATCGTGGAGGCCAGCCAGGACTTCGGTGATCGCGAAGTCATCTGGGGCGAAGTGGTACTCGGCGGTGAGCTGGGCGATGACATACGCGGTGTCACGCGCGTCCTGAGTCAGGGCCTGCCATGCATCCCGTGAAGGGCAGGGACGGGGCGCCTGGCTGACCATCTTGAAGCCCATCAGGAAGTCCATGTGACTGTCTCTTCCGCCGCCGCCCATCAGCTCACGTCCTCAGTGGGCACCAAGGTCCTGGTCTGCCGTTGTTCCATCATCGCTCCAGCGTATCCAAGACAGAGCCGTCGCACCGGGTGATCGTGGCATGGACGGTGTACGTCCCGTGCACCTGTGAGACATAGGCCACCAGACTTCCCCGTTTCAGTGCAGTCTCCAGGGTGGGCCGGTCGTGTCCCCGGAAGTGCAGTGCCAGGTATTCCACCGCGTGGCCGTCATTGAAGGGCACGACAGCCGGCCACTGCACCACAAGCGTGCCGTCCTGCCGGGTGACCGTCACTGAAATCTTCACGCGCTCCAGCGTCGGGTCCCTTCCTGAGCCCACCCTGGGAATGAGGCTGTGCGATCCCTCTGCTTTTCCTTACCTGAGGCGCGGCAGATGAGGCTGCGGGGCCACTCCCGGGAGGATAGGGTGACCCCGTGAAGCGGGATTGGCTGGACCTCGTGTTCAATGCGCTGATGGGCCTTATGGGCCTGGGGTTGTTCGCGCTGCTCGTCCTGAGTGTCCTCTGACAGCTCAGGGCAGGGCGCGCTGATTCATCTTCCAGTACCTCAGGAAAGCATCCACCTGCTCGAGGAACGCACTGAACGTGGATGCCTTCACGACGTACGAGCTGGCGTGCAGGGTGTAGGCCTGCGCGATGTCCGCTTCGGCACTGGAGGTGGTCAGCATCACCACGGGAATCAGGTTCAGGCGTGGGTCGGCCTTCAGGGCGGTCAGGACGTCGAAGCCGGTCAGGCCGGGCATGTTGATGTCCAGCAGGATCACGTCCGGCAGGGTGACGGCGTGACGCAGGTGGGTGAGGACGGCCTGGCCACTGGCGTAGGTTTCCAGAGTACAGCCTGGGCAGACCTCTTCGAGCGCTTCGGCCGCGAGCAGGCGGTCCATGGGGTTGTCATCAACCAGCGCGAGTCGCAGCTTCATCACAGGCTAGCTTAACTGAACCTTCATCTGGAGCGGTCATGGAATGTCCCTCGGTGAGACACCTTCCTTGAGTGTGACCGGGCCACTTTCTGGTTTTCACAGGCGCAGACTGGAGGGTAAAGGAGGGCAGTCATGACAGGCAATCACGTGGTGGACCTGATGCTGGTAACCATCGGCCCGTTGATCGTCTGGGGAGTCTTCTGGGCCACGACCCGGAAGATGGATGACGCCGAATCATTGATCCTGCGTGCCCTCGGCAGCGCGCCTGGGGAGACCCTGACTGAAGCCCAGCTCCAGCAGTGCACTGGTCTGTCCGAACAGGAACTTGCCGCCGCCCTGAATCGACTCCAAGGCCGCATCAGACGCGTGGACGGCCGGGTAACCCTGCGTTAATTCACTGTCCATACCTCGTCGCGCGTGCTCTGGCGGGCGTGTTCGAGGGTGACCGAGAGGTTGTCCAGCCGGATCTCTTCGATCGCCTGTACCCAACTGCGGTAGGCCGGCTGGTTATCCGTCCAGGCGTCGGACATCTCGGTCAGCCGGTCCTCTTCAGCATTTGACCCGGTCACAGCTCTCCGCGGACAATTCGCGCGTAGATCTCCGGGTACTGCGTTTCGATCATCACCAGGACATCCGCCCGGTCCGCGCTGTCAAACGGCACGAAATAGGCGCACAGGGCACCCTGCACGTCCTGTTCGTAGAATCCGTCCGCATGCCGCACCTCGGCTGGAATCCGGATGTTGATTTCAGGAGTGAGGTGGTAGCCGCCATGCCGTTCGGTTGTGACGTAGGTAACGCCCGGCGTCACGTGGTACCACTTCCGCACGCGCCCCCAGGGGCTGAACTCCAGATGGGGCGCCCTCCCCCCTTCCTGTTGAGCCTGACTGCCCTGAGCTTCTGGGACCTCGCGGTCGAGCCAGGTGGGTTCCCGGAGCCGGGCGGCGTGGGGTTCAAGCAGCTGGCGCAGGGTGTTCCAGTCCCGGGCTGGTTCACCGGCCTTGACGGCTTCATGGACGGTGCGCAGCAGTGCCGAGGCGTGGCGCTCCTCGCCGGCTTCCAGGGCGGTGGCGGCCATGTGCAGGGTGTCCCCCAGCAGGCGCAGCAGGTGAGCGGTGGGGGCAAGGTTGCTGGTGGGGTCAGCCATGGTCGTCACCTCGGGGTCAGGCGGCGTGCTCGTCATCCTGGCGTTTCCAGGGGGCCTGCTTCTCGTAACGGTAGGCGCTGGCCACCGCCTGCCGGGCTTCCTCGAGCGTGAACGGCCCGGCGCGCAGATGGGCCACGAGCCCCACGTACTCTTCGACGTGGCGCAGGGCCTCGTCCTGGAGATAGCCGTTGGCGTTCATCCACAGCCCGAACAGGAACGCCCCCTTGTTGCGCGACTCGCACGCGTACTCGGCCGCGCGGTCGATCATCAGCCACACCGGTACCTGGTCGTCGTCACGGCGCTGTTCGCTGGGGTTCTGATTGGCCTTGATCGCCGGCGCGGGGCGCACCAGGCCCAGGGCGGCGCGCAGGGGGTAGGTCACACCGTCCACCGTGACCTCTTCCGGGATGGCTTCGATGCTCAGGGCGCGGCGCTGATCGGTGCGGCGGTACGGGCCGGCGCGGTTGCGGGACGGGGGGGCCATGATGTACCCCCCGTCGCCGCGGACGTCGAAGCCTGGGGGCAGGGTGCCGCCCGCGCGGCTCGCGTTGCTGGCCACGTACCAGCCGGGGTGCCGGACGTAGAGGTGCGCGCCGCCGCTCGGGGTTAGGACGTGCGGTGCCCAGCCCAGTTCCTGCAGGAGATCCAGCCCGGCGGGGTCCACGTCGATCACCACCCAGCCGGAGACCTGGCCGGTTACGATGCCGAGGCCGCGGGCGCGGTGATGCAGGTACCAGGCCTCCAGCTCGTCACGGGTGGGGCGCCGGCGCTGCAGTTCCTTCCAGCTGCTGCGGCGCTTCCCATCACTGTTGATGGTGAAGTGCCCGGTGGCTTTCAGGGCCTCGTGGTGGGGCTGCTTGGCTTTGGGGCTGATGCCGCCGCCCGTGGGGATCACGGACAGGCCGCAGGCCACGCGGGCACAGGCTTCCTGGAACATCCGCTCAGGCTCGTGTTCGTACACCGTGATCCACCTCCATGATTTCAGGAAAGCAGGAAAAAATTACTTCAGGTCGGGGTGATTTTTCTCCAGGTAGTCGGCGATCGCCTGCTCCAGCAGCTCGTACTGTTTGCGGCGCTCGTCGGCCGCCGCCTTCTTGAGCAGGACCTTGGTGCTCCCCAGCAGGGTGGTGCTGAAGGGTTCGAGTTTGTCCGCCTGGGCGGGGGCGGCCGGCGAGGGCGCTGCGGGGGCAGGAGCGCGGAGGGAATCGATGCCGCCGTACCGGGATTTGCCTTTGGTGGGCTTAGACATGGCTGAGGACCTCGCGGGCGACACTGCTGTACTCCAGGGAGACCAGCTTGGCGTAGCGGTTGGTGGTGTGGGCTTCAAGGGGGATCTGCATTTCAGAAGCGTCACCCACGGCGGTGCTGCTGCGCACCAGGGAGGTCAGGACGGGGATGTCCTGCTCCGCCAGGGTGTGCCGGAGTTCCTCGCCGCGGCCGCCGACGTTGGCCACGATCAGGACGCGGTAGTTCCGTACGCCCCCGTCGATGAGTGGTTTGAGGGTGCGCAGCAGGCCGCGCCAGCTGGTGCCGTCCGCCTTGGTGGGGACAATCAGCAGGTCACTGCCCTGGGCCAGGGCCACCAGGTCATCGCCCTGCTCGTTGCCTTTGGTGTCGATGATCACGTAGTCGTACTTCGCGGTCACGGCCGGCGTGGCCTCCGGGAAAGGAAGGGCGTCGAAGGTCCAGCCGTCGAATTCACCGCTGCGCCAGTCCACGGCACTCTGCAGCTTCTCGTCCGCATCGAGCAGCAACGTCTTGCCTTTGCGGCCCAGGTGCTGCGCCAGGTGGATCGAGGTGGTGGTCTTCCCCACGCCCCCTTTCATGTTTCCGATGCTGATGATCTTCGGCATGCATCATTTTACCATGATTCCATGAAACCAAGCAAGCATGATGAATCTGGAAATGCCGCCCTGCTCGACGAAAAAGGGCCCCACAGAGGGGCCCGTCATCAGACAGAGGGGAAGGAGTGCGGGATGGGCTGCCTGCGTGGCAGGCAGCGCGGTCAGGTCCGGGGGGTCTCCGGACGCTCAGTCGGCGTCCAGGTCCTCGTCATCCGGCTCGGGCAGTGGGCCACTGGTGATCTCGTCGTCGTACCATTCGTCGCCGCTGTACATGGGGCCTCCTTGGGGGTGGCCCCGCCCGCGGTGGGCGGGGCCAGGGATCTCAGTCGCCTTGGTCGCTCAATTCACCCGTTTCCCGGCAGAATTCCCGCCAGTTCGCGCGCAGCAGCTGACCGCAGCTGTTGTACTCGTTGCGGCAAGCGCAGCGGGTGGTGTCACCGCCCGAAAGGGGCAGGGGCTGGCCGCAGATGCAGCGGATGGTGCCGGGGTCCCAGTGCTCACTGGTGAACGCCTGCACACCGTGGTCGATCATGGTGCCGGTGGCCGCCTCGCGCAGGGCGAAATCATAGTTCGCGCGCGCAGCGTCGCTGGTCAGAATCACTGAGCCGGCGTCGTCCACGTCGAACATGAAGCCGCTGTTGGGGTCGGATGCATAGGTGAAGTGGCGGGTGAACAGGGTGACCTCGCGGCGGCCGGGCTGCTCGATCCATTCTGCGGGCATCTGGACTCTCCTTTCCCCTCTGTCTGGGGTAGGCAAAGTGTACCATTTTTACGGTACATAGTCAAGTGATCTGGCGTGTGGGACGTTAGTGAATGGCCGCTTCAGCAAGCGCCTCGAAGACCTCAAGTCTCTGTCGGATCCGTGCAATGTCCTGATCGACGCCTCCCAGGTCTGGAGTGCCCTGACAGGCCTCCAGGTCGGCCAGTTCGGCACGCGTCTGCGCAGCGTGCTTCAGGCAGCTGGCACGGCGGTCCGGGTTCGGGAACTTCGGTCCCTCCAGCGTGGCAATCCTCAGCCGGGTCCGGGCACGGGGGTTCCCGGCCCGGGCGGCCGCGCGCAGGGCCCGGAGGCGCTTCGCGGCCTCCCTGCGGGCCAGGCGAATGGCGTTGGCGTGATGGTCAGTGGACATGCACCCCTCCTGGAAGGGGAGGCCGGACGGCCTCCCGGACGGTTCAGGCGGCCAGGGGAAGCCGGGCCGTCAGCTGCGCGGCCACCTCGCGGGCTTTGGGGTACTGGGCGCACAGGTAGGCCCAGATGGTGCGGGCTTCGCCTTCGGTCAGACCTGCCAGGGTCGCCAGCGGCCGGGGTTCGCCCAGGGCGGCCGCACTCAGCGTGTAGTGCTGGGCCTTGGGGATGCCCGCCATGCCCATGATCTTGTGCAGCAGGGAGGCGCGCGGCTTCCCGATCGCGGCCACCGGCTCGGGGTGGCGCTCCTCGTTCAGGAGCGTCAGGTGGCCATCTTCCCGCGCCCAGGTGAGCAGTTGAACGGCCCGCTCGACGGTCGCCGGTTCGCCGTCCACGCTGGCGGTGCGCCGGCCCAGGGCGTCAGCGCTCAGGGTCACGGTGCGGCTGCAGAGGAACACGGAGGCGCTGCGGCCCTCGCCCCAGGTGCCGTA
>Ga0366767_1039_pt1 | contig 10453 bp, 9 predicted proteins | sample TotcelHN113001N5_FD_207062 | JGI IMG/M metagenome (GOLD analysis project Ga0366767, IMG submission 207062) | Enriched cells from coal bed in the Powder River Basin, Montana, United States - Total cells N11 rep1 HSBNCT.N11.300.1.N5 ...
AATAGAATTTGCCGACGTGATCGCGTTGCTCGCTTAATTCGGGGTATTTTTCTCTGATGCCGTGCATGGTCAGGCGGTCGAGAATTCCAAACTCTTTTTCACGCAGCCGTTCGTCGGTAATGAGCGAGGTTACGTTTTCGGACAGGCCGGCTATATCCATCACGATGCGGACGGTTTGCTTGGCTCGCAAGTAGGGCGAACATAATATGACGGTAGGATTCACATTTCGCGGCATCTTCCCGAACCACTGTCCCAAGGCTTCCGCTTGCCGTTCTCCCAATGGCGATAGCGGCACATCCACGTCACGCATCGTAATATCGATCGTGTGCAAGCCGGCCGCCTCGGCCTCAATGCGCGCTATATTGCCGGCGCTCTGGCCATGACGCACTATCCATAGAGTGTAGGGCCATTTCTGCTCCATCACGTCGTGCCCCCCGCCGCGGAAGCGATTGCGCCCAACTTTTGCAGAGGCATGTTTTTCATTCGTATATCCGGTGCCGGTTTTCGGCTTCCCATTCGCCTTGGCCCCAGTGCTTTCAACCATGCTGATAAATGTACGGCAGTCGGGGTAATCCACTCGGCAAGAAATAGGGCTTTCCTTTTGGCCGTCCCGGCCAAAGCCTTGACTAGCGAGCGATCTCGAATTTTCTGGAGAGTATTTGCCTTCATCGTTAATGCGACTGAACATCGCGAGCAAAGTTCCTGCGCTCGCAAGGCAAAGTGATACGGGTTAAAACCTGGATTTTCAGAAAAGAAAATAGCGGCTTGCCTGCCTTGATCAAGGCAGGCAAGCCGCTATTGCCGAAACGAATATCGCTACCGCTTTTGCAGCATCGACAGAACCTGACTTTTCAGTATCTTGATGAGCGACGTTTCGTCGAAGGGTATGCCTTGCGGAGTGGGCTGGGTTCGATCCGCATAGAATAATCCGATAGGCACCTTATCGACTACAAGCGATAATACGATGAAGCTGCATGCATCGGGAAGCAGTTTCCGGTGCCATTCCGGGATCAATTCGCTGATGCTTTCGGTACTGGTGTCGGAGATCATCAGGTCGACGTCGTTTTCTATCGCCATGTGGAAAAGATCATTTGCGGAAGAGAGCGAGAATGTGAAGCCTGCTTGTCTTTCCGCTTGCTTTTCCCCGAGCGTAACGCGAGCGCGGAACTGGTTGGTTTTATGGTCTTTTAGGCATAACGCGGCGAAGCGGAACCCCATGCTGTTATACAAGGTTTCCAATACCAGCAGCATTAGTTCGTTTACTTTGCAGCGGCCGCTGGCCATCATCTGGGTCGCGTCCTGTATGCCGGTCAGCAGGCGATCGCGCGCATTGAATGGTTTCCCGTCGGGATGGCGCGCATCGGGGTGCTGATTAATCATCGGATCGGACGTCAACAATAGCTCACTGGGAAGGCCCGGTACTTTCGCCGCCGTGACTGTCTCCGACTGAATAGAATCATTTGCCAGCCCCGCGGTATCGGCTAAAGCCCGAATTTCCGGAGCAACAGCTTCGAACAGCGCATGAATTTTATCCTGGTTCAGATTCAGTGCTACCCCGAAACGGGATTGCAATGTGCTGATAAGGGCGGAATATTCGGTGCTTTTTTCCTTTGACGTTATTGGGCCGGCTTCCGCGCTGAAAGTCGCGATTTGCTGCATCCATTCCTGCCGGTTTTGCGGCGGCTTCAGGATGCCTTTGGGGGACGATGTCGTGGCGCGAATAATCGTGTCCGGGATCTTCCACTTCTGCAGTACCGACAAGGCCAAGGATTCGAAAGTGCATCCCATTACAATCTGCGCAGCGTCTGCCACCGAATATTTTTCTTTAGAGACCCGTTCCATGACCTCATGGTAGAGCGCATGGTTATGGGACGCTACCAATACTCTGCCGAGATTCTTGAACAAGGCGACAATGGCGGCTTCTTCCGATCCCTGATATTGACTGTTGCGCGCCAGTTCGCGGCCCAGTACGCTGGCGCATACGGCTTGTGAAAGTTCGGTGCGCACGCTTTTCGCATGCGCCTTGTTGGCAAGGCCATCGACCAGCAGCATGGCTAGCGCGCTGGTCTTGACCGTGTCGAAGCCGAGCAGGAAAATCGCCTTGGAGACGGTAGTGACCCGTGCGCCGGCAGCGCTTCGATAGAACACGGTGTTCGCCAGCCGCAGGATTTTTTGTGTCAGCGCAACGTCGGACAAGACAAGAAAAACGAGATCATGAAGTGCTTCTTCATTGTCCGATGCCAATCGAACCACGCTTGATATGGTGCTGCCAAGCGACAACAACTCATTGTTTTGGCATATTTCACGCAGCAAGGTGTCGCGAGCATGAACTTGGCCGGCATTAAGGGCTTGAACGTTGTTGGAAGTCATCGGCAATTAATTGTAGATCCCGTTATAAAAATCAGGCAGAACTGCCTACAAACATGCCAGGCAGTTGAAGACTCCCCAAGACCGGTTTTTTCATCATTATGATGGATGAAAAAGAGAAGCTTAATCATCTCATTCATTGCACGGATATGCACTAAATTTCCTATTAAAAACCAAATCTTGATTTGATTTATCATTCAGAGTCTTATTTGTTGCCGGGGTATTATTCGAGGCGTGTATTAATTGCTCAAAAATGCAGGAAAAAACCTACTCTTCCATTGAATCGCTCGTTGCCGCAATACGCAATTGCCGCGAGTGTGAAAGGCATTTGCCGCTTGGCCCTCGTCCGGTGCTTCGTGCTACCTCGACCGCTTCGGTTCTCATAGTAGGGCAGGCTCCGGGGACGCGCGTCCATGCAAGCGGGATACCGTGGGACGATCCGAGCGGAGACCGGCTGCGCAAATGGATGGGCGTAGATAAAACAACCTTCCATGATGAGTCGCGTATTGCAATTATTCCAATGGGATACTGTTATCCCGGCAGGGGCGGCGGCGGCGACTTGCCTCCTCGGCGTGAATGTTCGCGGTTGTGGTTGCCTCAATTGCTGGCCATGCTGCCGCAGGTCAAGCTGACCCTGCTGGTGGGGCAGTATGCGCAACAGCATTTTCTCGGCTCCCGGCGCAAGCGGACGCTGACCGAAACGACGATGGCCTGGCATGATTTCGCGCCGCATTACTTTCCGCTTCCGCATCCCTCGCCGCGCAACCAGCCATGGTTCAGGCGCAATCCGTGGTTTGACGAGCACTTGCTTCCTGATCTGCGTGACAGGATAAACGCAGTTCTTCCTGCATCGGCATTGCTGTGATGCAGGAAGGAAAAAATGCGGATTCAGTCCGGAAAAGGCGCTTAATTCTTCTGCTCGTCCCTGGCAGAAGAGAAAATTTCCCATAAATCAATGAACAGTGCCGCAATTATCGGCCCGATTACAAAGCCGTTAAGGCCGAAAAGCGCCAATCCGCCCAGGGTCGACAGGAGCACGACGTAGTCAGGCATCTGGATGTCCTTGCCGACCAATATGGGACGCAGGACATTGTCAATCAATCCGATTACAAGCGCGCCAAAACCGACCAGGATCAGGCCTTTCAAGAAGGAGCCGGTAACAAAAAAATAAAGCGCTACCGGCCCCCATACAAGCCCTGATCCTACTGCCGGCAGCAGCGAGAGAAAAGCCATCAGGACGCCCCATAGCAACGCTCCCTGAACGCCGAGAACCCAGAATATGGCTCCGCCCAGCATTCCCTGCACAGCGGCTACAGCGATATTTCCTTTAACGGTGGCGCGGATGACGGTCGTGAATTTACTGAACAGTACCCGCTTGTGCTCGGGGCTCAGCGGGGTCATTTGCTTGATTTTTTCGGAAAGACTGGCGCCGTCGCGAAAAAGAAAAAACAGCAGATACAGCATGATGACCAAACTGACGAGGAATTCGAAGATATTCTGGCCGACCTGCAAAGCGCGGGTAGCTATGAATTGGCTTCCCTGCACCATGCCCGCGGACAGCTTTTGCTGCAGAGTGGCGGCGTCGGTTATTTCAAAACGGTCCAGCAAGCTGTACATCCAGGGTGGCAATGCAGCGATGACCTGCTGAACATAAGCGCCAAAATCCAGTTCTCGCGTCCGGATCTGTTGATAGAAGGTAATTCCTTCCTGCATCAGCGAAGCTGTCAGCAGGGTTATCGGAATAATCACCATAACCAGACAAAGAAGCACTGTCGCCAGTGCAGCCAGATTCCGCTTCCGCCGCATGAGTACGAGCAAACGTTGATAGACCGGAGTAAACAGGATGGCTAGAACGATTCCCCAGAATACAGCGCCAAAAAAAGGCATGATGATCCAGCCAAAGGCTATTGATACGGCGATCAGCAAAAGCAGAAGGACTCTTTGATGAAGTTCTCGGTTATTCATATCAAATCCAGACGGCCAATTTATGAGCTGGCCCCATTCGAATGGGAAGACGGCGATAGGCCAAGGCACGGCCTTGCAATTGCTTTACTGATTGTAATGGTAATCGCGCAAGCTGGTGTTGGTTAGGAGGTCAAGAGCGCGTCCGCCAGATCCTGCGTGTGCATCTGACAAAACAGCTCGCCGATAAACAAAATATATCAAATGCGGTGACCCGAACTGAAGGAGCGGCTCGCCTCGTTGATCGATCTCAATGATGCGATTTCATGTATTCCGGATATGCCAGCTATCTGGCATATCCGGAGGGCAGCGCATTTATGCCCTATGTATTTCATTAATCTCCACATGGGAGGTTTTCAGGATAGGCACCGCTGCCTCCTGCATGGACTGCTCTATGCGGAGACATACACCGCATTCGGAACTAAGGTGACGCGGTACGGGAACAAGCTTGCAGGAAATGCCGCTATTCTTCAAGACTTTTTCTGCCCTGAAGGCGTGATTGCTTGTATGGAACAAAATCACCGTAAATTGTTGGGCGGTCATCTTGCCCTTCGAGCGATTTGTTCGACGGCGTCCAATACCCGCATCAGGTCGCCCGTACTCGTAAATATGCCAGGGGCGAACCGTACTGTGCCGACCGGGAAAGTACCTATTGTTTGGTGTGCTGCCGGCGCGCAATGCAGTCCGACACGGCACTGAATATCGAATTCTTCATCCAGATAAAACCCCGCTTCGGATGGAGAAACGCCATCGATGTTAAACGATACCGTGCCCACCTGTTGCCTGGAGTCCAAGGTGCCGTAAACCGTTACACCGGAAATATCGGCAAGACCGCCAATAAAAGACCGGGTCATTTCCAGATGATGCGCGCGAACCGAATCAATACCTCGTTCCAGTATCCATCGAACTCCCGCATCCAAGCCAGCAAGTCCCATGACGTTGAGGGTTCCGCTTTCATACCTATCGGGAAGCACTTCCGGCTGCTCTTCCGATTCCGACCTGCTGCCGGTACCGCCCCGTTTCAGTGGGCGCAACCTGGAAATATCCACTCGTTCCCCGATGACCAATCCACCTGTGCCCGTCGGTCCCAGAAGAGATTTATGCCCGGTGAACGCCAGAAGATCGATACAGTCGCGATCCATGTTGATGGGAATCGCCCCCGCTGTGGATGCCGTATCCACCAGCATCAGTAAATGATGTTCCCGGGCGATATGCCCGACAGCGGCGATCGGCAGCAAAGTGCCGACAACATTGGATGCATGATTCAACGCTATGAGAACAGTGTTGGGGCGAATAGCGGCTTCTATCAGGGAGCAATCCAGCGTTCCATCCGGTTTGCAAGGCACAATGGTTAGCTCCACCCCCTCTTTTTCGAGGTGACGCAGAGGCCGCATGACGGAATTGTGCTCCATGGAGCTGGTTATCGCGTGGTCGCCAGGACGAAGCAACCCGCATAGGGCGAGATTGAGTGCCTCTGTGCCGTTGGAGCCGAAAACGATCCGCAAGGGATTGTCGATATGGAATAGCTCGGACAAGCTCTCGCGAGCTGAATCGACTATGCGGCCGGCCTTTATCGATAAGCTATGGCCGCTACGGCCCGGGTTGGCGCCTACCTGGTCAAGATACCGGATTATTGCTGCACCGACAGAGGGCGGCTTGGGCCATGATGTTGCCGCATTGTCGAGATAAATAGGAACGGACACGCCGGCCTAAATTTTCTTTTGCAGCGTTAATCGGAACTGATGCCCTGTCTCCTCAACAGAGATTTCGCAATTCATGGAAAGTGCCGCGCGCGACACATTTTCGCGGGCGGTAACCGTGTCAACCACGACCTCCATTTTTTCACCTGGTGACAACTCTTTCAACGCAGACCTGGTCCTGATGACAGGTTCCGGGCATGACAGTCCGGTTACATCCAGACTTTTCATAGTTCACTCCAATCCAGCTAAAGGGCTTAGTGGGGGCATTTCAATTATTCAAACCGTTCGCGCATGGTAAAACCCAAAACCAGGCAAAAAGCTAATCCGATAGCGACGGCAATCTGACCATTAAAACCGGGACCGCCAACTTGAAGCGCGCCTTCGACTACCTTGTCCGGTCCTGCTGCCAGTAGAAAATTGTGGGCAAATCCAGCTCCGACAATCATGCCTACTACGAACACGCTTGCGTCAGTGTCGCCTTCACCAGACAGGAAAAGCTGGCGTCCCGGACAACCTCCAGCCAAGGCAAATGCAAGGCCGGAAAGTACCATGCCGAAAAAATTCCATATGTAGTCGCTGTGCGCCACCGGCTGACCGGTAAAGCCGGGGTTGACCTGGCCGAGAGCCAGATTTACGGCAAACGCCGCAGCAAGCATGGCGCCTACGCCGTATAACAGATGGAAATCCCTTATCAAAAGCGAATCGCGGATCGAGCCCATGGTGCAAAAGCGGCTTCGCTGAGCCAGGAAGCCGATCAGTAATCCGACGCCCAGTGAAATGAGAATAGGGGCGTGCATCGAGCCCGGTCCCTTATCGCTGGCGAAGATGAAGGCGGGCTTTACAAACGCCAGGATTATTGCGCCAATCATCAGACCGGGCATGATCCAGCCCGCCGCCTTGAATGTTTCCCGCGAACGCCCCAGAGTGAAGCCGCGCTTAAGGAATAGGGCGCCAAGTCCAACTCCGGAAACAAGACCAGCCAAGCCAATGATCGCATTCAGATCTCCACCTGCAAGCCTGAGAATCGCGCGCCACGGGCAGCCCAGAAAAACCAGGGCGCCTATCATGGCAAAGACGCCAAGCAGAAACCGAACTATGGGGGCAGATCCGGCCCGTGCCCGAAATTCTCCGAACAGCAGGGCGGCCACTAATGATCCAAGCACAAAGGCCGGAATTTCAGGGCGCAGATACTGAACAACGGAGGCACGGTGAAGCCCAAGCGCGCCGGCCAGATCGCGCTCGAAACAGGCGACGCAGACGCCCATGTTCGGAGGGTTGCCCAGGTTTTGCAATAACGCGGCAAGCGAGCCGATAACGATGCCAACGGAGATAATTCCCCAGCGCGAGGCAAAGAATTTTGTAATTTTATTTTTCATTTTTATGGTGGTCATGCCTGACAAATAACGGTTTCATCAACAATGCGCAAGAGCCGCAAAAGTAGAAGACCGGTACGGCATTCACTCTCATGGAACCGAACTACTGTTTCGGTGAAGCATGGGATTGTACGTAAGCAACGTTGGAAGTCAATCGAATAGCGCTCAGGGAGACTCAGGCAGGGCTTGGCAGCAGGGTAGGGGGTGCTCGAGTGTTGTGAAAGCCGTCACGCTTGCAAGATCGACCGCATGAGAGGAATTTGCCCGGCGAGTCGGTCACGCTACTCTCAGCGCGACTTTACAGGTGGTGGCGTTTTTCCATCAAATCGAATAGAACATAACGGCAACAAAATGGCAGCCAGTGCCGGCCATTACGAACAGATGCCAGACGAAATGGCCGAAGCGCAGACGTCCGTCATTCAGGTAAAAGGCCACTCCGGCCGTGTAGGCGAGGCCGCCCGCGAGCAGCCAAAGCAGTCCGGAAACCGGCATGCGCTCAAATAGCGGAACCGCCGCCACCACCACCAGCCAGCCCATCAACAGGTACAGGCCGGTCGACCACAATGGGTGAGACAGCCGGCCCAACACCTTGAGCGTGATGCCGAACAACGCAATGCTCCACACCGTGCCGAACAGCATCCATCCCCATATTCCGCTGAGCACGCCTAAAGAAAACGGCGTGTAGGTGCCGGCGATGAACGCGTAAATGATGCCGTGGTCGAGCTTGGCGCATACCTGCTTGGCCCGACATTCAGGCAATCCATGGTACAGCGCAGAAGTAAAGTACAGCATCACCATCGTAATGGAGAAGATGATCGCACCCACGACTGCGGCAGAGGGTCCGCGCAGTGCGACGTGATTGACCAGGAAAGGTGCGCATGCGAGCGCCAGCATGCCGGCTAGGCCGTGGCTGATGCTGTTTGCGATTTCTTCAGGTCTGCTTTGAGGGCGTGTATTCATTTGTCGATTCTCTCATGTCTGCCGCTGCAGGGTCGGCAAGCTCTTTTATGGGGAACTTCCGGCAGAGTACGAATTCTCATATGGCCGCGCATCGATTCAACTGGAATATCCGCTTCCATGCAAACGCTGTCCATCACTAACATAAGCTTTGATTTTCAATCGGCATTGCGAGATAGGTGCATCGCGCGATCGCTTGCGGAGTCAGTAATTGAAAAATACCCACTTGTCTCCTCTTCTTTCAGATCGCCAGGGATACTCGCCGAAGTCGGCGCGGAATGACTGGACATGCTTATCCAGCACTGCCACGGCGATAGGACGGTTTTTCAGATACTGGCTGAATTGCATAGAGGATATGCAGGCGCTGCCGTAATCGGGTGAGGCGCGGCAACCAAATTGCAAATCGCGGCTTTGGCTGTCGATGACCTTGACGGTATCGCGCAGGAAAAATGGAAGAGAGGCAAAAGCATCCTCGAAATTGCGATAGACGAATACTGCCGGTTTGATGTTGCCTTGTCCGCTGATCAGCTCCCCAATATGGCGACTGCTGGTGCGCTCGGATTTGGCGTCGGCAGTGCGTAGCACCAGAATCAGAATCGGAATCATCGCTAAGCCGACACTGGCCAGCACGGCGTCACGCATCCAGCCTCCTCCACGGGAAATGACCATCATGCGCGCGCCCAGCGCCCAAGCCGCGACGCAGCAGATCGGCCACCAGAGAGGCATGTTTTCCAATGACAGCCATTGGGAAGGGCTGGCAAACAGCAAGGCCAGGAATGCTGCCGTGCATAGCGCCAGCGCCAATCCCATGCAATGGGAAAGCATTCCATCGTCTTCTTTCTGCAGATGATGTTCCAGCGCCAGTCCAAGCCAGAGTGCGCCTGCCGGAGCAATCAGTACAAGATAGTATTCCGACTTCGCCACCGAAAGCGAAAAGAAGAGCAATGGAAATAATACCCATGCCTGGCAGAATCTGATCAGAGTTTGCTTTGCACGATCTTGCTTGTTCGAGAAATCAATCAGCAGCCCCAGAAACGGTGTCCAGGGCAGAAGCAACATCGATAGCTTGGAAAGATAATAATAAAATGGCCCGGTGTGATAGTCGCGCGGCTCGCGCATACCAAGAAAGCGCAAGCAGTGCTCGTTTATGAAATAAAACCATGCGAACCCGTCCTGTTTTAGAGATGCCAGAACATGCCAAGGTGCGGCGATAACAAGGAACAGTGAAATAGCGACCGGATCGGCCATTGCACGCAAGGTGCGCAGGTCGCGCATCATCAGGAGAAATGTGACGATAACGCCTCCGGCCAAGATCAGCGATACCCCACCTTTTTCAAGTGTTGCCAAGGCCAGAAAAAAAGCGCTGGCTCTGATCCATGCCTTGCCCTTTCCGGCGTGCCATTTAAAAAAAGCGAAAAAAACTGCGGCGAGAAGTGCTGTAAGCAGCGGGTCGAACATTACTGTTCTGGACAACACCACGACAGGAAGCGCCGTCGACAGGATGAGAAGAGCATAGAAGCCGGCTCTTGCATATCCGAGCGTGCGGCAAAATGCAAAAATCCCAAATGAGAGGCATGCCATAGGTAAGGCCGAAACCAGCCGCGCGCTCGTTTCCGAAATCCCGAAAACATGAAACGACAAGGCCATCAGCCAGTAAAGCAGCGGCGGCTTCTCTATATATGGCACCCCCAGGAGGGTTGGAATGACGAAATTGCCGGTTCCCAGCATTTCTCTGGCAATTTCAGCATACAAGCCTTCATTGGTGTCGCGCAGCGGATAGGCGGCAAGGTCGTATAGAAAAAAGAACAGTGGCAAAAAGGCGGCTGCGGCATTGAACAGGTAGAGACCGGTCGTGCTGAAAGTCAGCGCGGATGGCGGCGGCGCTAGCTCGACTTCAATGCCAACGCCAGAAGTCCGCCTGACGAACAGCTTGATGCCTGATGCAATATTGGAGAAAAATGAGTACATAAAGCTCGCCGCTGAGTTTGTGGTTCAGCCAACTTGTTCTATCCGAATTTCAGTTTTGTCGCCAATTTCTCTAATCAAGTGCAGACCGCTTGCAGCAAAGGTTGTGTTGTAGGAGTGCTTATGAAA
>Ga0366767_1041_pt1 | contig 10372 bp, 8 predicted proteins | sample TotcelHN113001N5_FD_207062 | JGI IMG/M metagenome (GOLD analysis project Ga0366767, IMG submission 207062) | Enriched cells from coal bed in the Powder River Basin, Montana, United States - Total cells N11 rep1 HSBNCT.N11.300.1.N5 ...
CGTCCTCTCTGAAATTCTTTTCCGAAATAAGCGCATAGCTCCATTCACCCTGATGTATGGTATCGAAAAAGCCAGTGATCAGATACTCTCTATATAAATGGCTGCCCCTGGCTGCGGGGAATTTTAAAGTGAGTGTATCTCCCAGTCTTACGCCAAGCCTTTCCCGCAGTGCTTCAGTCAATATTATGCTTCTTCCGGAATTAAGTGTGTTTAATACATCACTGCCCTGTGAGGATTTTATTTTGAAGAAGGAAGGGAATTTCTCATTTACACTGAGTATATGCCAGATGGGATCCTCTTTTCCTTCCACCTGGGTCCTTCTTGTATAATAGCTGCCCAATGTTTCCTCTATGCCATCCAGTGATGAAATGAGAGCAAGAGTAGCTTTATCTGTTTTTTCCATACTCATTGTCAGATCAAAAAGTGTTCTGCTGAAACGCTGGTCTATTTCCTGAACCTGGCTTGTGTTTATTATACTTATCATATAAAGGCTGGATAAGCCTATAATGAGCAGCGACACGTTGCTTCGGGCATTTCTGTTCCTTCTTAGATTTTTTATTGCCAGTCTGACTGAAATACCGGGGAATAAACATTTATCCATTAAACTCAATGTCTTGTCCAGTATATGAGGTATCAATAAATTAACTGCCAGCAGCAGGGCCGGTATGCATAGCGTATATATTGCAAGAGCCTGCTTGTATTCTATGGCAAAAGGGAGTGCAAGTGAAATGGCAAGCAGGCCTGATCCAAGCAAAAGGCCGGAGCTAGACATAGTATTCTTTTCCTTTAGTGAACCAAAAATGATATCTTTTATAGACAGCTTCATTGCCTGAATAATAGGCAGAATAGAGCCTGTGGCAGCCAGAAACAATGCCGCGGCAAGTGTGTAAAGCAGATTTTCTGTTTTGAAATTCAATACTGCCGTCAGCTGTCCTGACGGTGTTATTCCGGATAAAGCTGTTATTGCATATAGAAGACCTATCCCGAGGATGCAGCCGGACAAGCCCCCCAAAAGGCCGTAAAACAGGCTTTCAAGCAAAAGAATGCAGTTTGTTGAAAGCCTGCTGCCGCCGATGCTTCGAAAGGTACCTATGACAGGCATTCTTTCCAGTATTATGATCTTATAGGTGGTATGGATAATGTATACGCACATAAAGCTCAGGATCACAGTTACAATGATTACCGGAGTGGCGGTGCGGTCGGTCTCTTTTTTCAATTCCCATTCGGTGAAGGGCTCTTCAACTGTATACCTCTTATAATCCTGTGAAAGGAGGTAGAGGTACCTTTGCTTTTTTTCCGCATTGGAAAGCTTGATATAAATCATATCTGCTTTCCCTCTGACGTTGTATAACGAGCTTAGGGTACTTCTCGGCACCACGGCACATATAGCGTCGGCTTCACCGATAAAAGGGCCTGCGGGACGGACAATGGCGCTTATGTTAAATCTGTGCATATTGCCGTTAATTTCAAGCTTTAAATAGTCACCGGTCTTTAAACGGAATTTCTCAGCTGTCCGGGTACTGATAACAGCCTTCATGCCTGCAAAGGGATACAATCCATTTTCTTCTGCAACTGTTAATGGCGTAAGCTTCTGAAGCTGGTCAAAATCCATACCCTTCAGCCGGACACCGGTTTCACTGCCTTCATGATTTATATATGTACCGAAGCCTGATACTTCACCTATTACATAATCCATATCCTTCAAATATTGCATGGCTCCATTCAAATGGAAAAAGGACGAGGGTGAGCTCTTATCCGGATGTATTATTATATCTGCGTATCCATAGCTTTGCCGCCAGTTTTCCATTTGAATTTTTACCAGGCTGCCTGAAAGGGATGTGGAGGCAAAGAACATGGCAGAGGACAGCGTGATGACCGACAGGATCAAAAGAGTCCTAAGCTTTCTTTCCATCAGACTTCTGAATATATACTTCAAGATAGTTTTCACAGCAGTGTTACTCCGCTTTTTCTTCCAGCTGCCGGCTGTAGTACTGAAGCATTTCCTCCAGATTTGTAACAAGCAGGGCTATCCTACAGGCTCCAGCCTCTTCAACAACCATAATTCTGTAATCCTTTGAATCATAGCCATTTGTCTTAATTTCAGGCAAAAGTTCCTTTTGCACCCTTAATACTCTGAAGCCGTAAGCCTTTTTGAATTTTGCTCCCATATACTCATAATTATTAAATTTGTCAGTCTTTTTATCAATTTCGAAGCTTTCTACTTTAATCATTTTCGAAGCCATTGTCTGCCATTGAACAAATTTTTCACTTGTGATATTTCCTTTATCAAAGGCTGACAGCATATCATAGGCCGACTCATAATCATTGCTTATCAAAGCCTTTGTGTAAGACTCCAGGCACTGCCTGGCGTCAGATATTCCTGCGTTGCAGGCTGTAACGGAAAACAGCATAAGGATGGCAAGGAATAGGGTGATTAGCTTTTTCATAGTGATAACTCCCTTATTATTTTTTGTGCAGCGGTGTGAATCTCAATTGCTGCATTATGTTAATAATAAGTGAAAAAGAAGCCGTCTTGCAGTGTACGGAGTAACAAACACTGTAATATAAAAGATGACTCCTGTCATATGACAGACGGATATTTCCTGCGGACTTGCAGAATATTGCGCAATAAAGAATTACATATTTTCATGATAGTGCAAATCATGACCCCCTGTCGCTGCGCGACATCCCCCTATCGAGGGGGAACGAGGGTAGCTCTAAGAATTGGAGCAAAGTAGTACAAAAGCATAGCATAGTAAAAAGGCATAACATGCCTTGTGCTCCCTAATAGGGAGCTGCCCGTTAGGGCTGAGGGTATTGCGCGTTCTTTTATATTATGAAATACGAAGGAAGGGACGGTTCCACTTGTCGCAACAGGGGGTCATGATTTGCACTATACGTATGTGACAAATGGGGACGTTCCTTTTTTGTCACCTTTTTTCATTACCGCGCACTCTTTTCATATTGCGCATTTTCTAATTACTACGCATTCTTTTTAGATAGTGAAACAGTTTATGGACGTATATGAAAGCTCAATTTTCCAGTATTAAATCCCGTTTTCCTTAAAGTACAGAACGGCTCTGGTTCTGTCGCTTATGCCAATCTTGCTGTAGATGCAGCTTATATAGTTCCTTACAGTGCCTTCGGTAATATACAGTGCAGTAGATATCTGCCTGTTGGTAAAGCCCTGTACCATCATTTCGGCTATCTCAAGCTCTCTTTCCGACAGATCATGTACCTTTGCTATTGGAGAATCTGCTTTTTTTGCAACTCTGGATAGCCCTGCTGCAAGCTTTTCCGCTACAGCAGGAGGAATTACCATCTTGTTATGGAATGCATCCCGTATTGCTTCCGTCAGGCTTTTTATTTCAAGATCCTTCAGAAGGTAGCCGCAGGCACCCGATGCCAGAGCGTCTATGATATACTCATCGTCATTGAAAGTAGTGAGCATGATGACTTTAGTCAGGGGATATCTTTCTTTTATAATGCCAACGCATTCTACTCCATTCATGCCAGGCATTCTGATATCCATAAGTATAATGTCGGGATTTAGCGCCTCTGTCATTTGTATAGCTTCCAGACCGTTTGAAGCTGCGGCGACAACTTTGAAATCCTGTTCCAGATCAAGAATTGTTTTTAATCCGTCTCTTATAAGAGCCTGGTCATCAACCAGCAATATCCGTATGTGTTCCATTTTTCTCCTCCTTGGCAACAGGGATGCTTATCTGAATATTGAAGCCTTCTCCGGGGATTGAGTTTACACTGAAAATTCCACCAAGTTCCTTTATTCTTTCATGCATGCTGGCCAGGCCAAACCCAGGTACAATACTATCAGTTCCGGATCCATTATCCTGCAGCAGAAACTTCACATTATCATTTTCATATCTTAAAAGAAATACAAATGCGGTGCTGCCTCCATGCTTGATGCCGTTGGTGAGGCCTTCCTGCAAAGCTCTGTACAGGGCCTTTTCCTGGTTTTGGTCAAGGGACGGCAGCCTTGAAATATCATCTCTGATGCAGATATCACCGTGCTTTGTGAATTCACTTATCAAAAGCTTGAGGGATTCGGTAAAGTCAAGTATTTCCTTTCCTGATTGAAGGGTCCTTACCGAGCTCCTTATATCATTGAGACCTTGCCTGACCTGGGCCTTTGCAAGTCCCAACTTCTCAATGGCAAGAGCCTGATCTGTATTCAAAAGTCTTTCTCCTGCTTCCATCTCCATTAGTACTGTTGTCAGAGTATGCCCTACAGTATCATGAATTTCCCGTGCTATCCTGTTTCTTTCTCTGAGTGCCGTGACATCCTCCAGCTCGGTGGATGCATCCTTCAGCTTGATATACATGCCTTCCAGCTGTTTTGTTTTAATTTTAAGCTGAAACATAATATCACTGAGTTTTTCCTTTTGCTGGATCTCATATTTTGCTATATACATTAAGGCGTACACAGACAGGAAAGCCAGAAGGTTTAGGGCAATTTCCTGCAGAAAGCCGGAAGATGCCCAACTGCAATAATAAAATCTTTCCGATACAAAGGAAATGAAGCAGACGGTAGTAATAGAAAGGCTGAACAGGTAAGAATAAGCAATACATGCATCTGCAATTAAAGTGAAGTAAAAAATCTGTGATCCGGCGCTTTTTTCAAAGCCGGATATTATGAATATTATAATAATGTCAAGCAGCATGGTCAAAGCCCCTGCTTTTTTATATTTGTGTGTGCCGTAAAGAACAGCATTCCTGAGAGTGAATAAAACAACCAGTATACCCGAAAGGAGAATAACAAGCCAGGGGTCTTCAAGGTTTTGCAAAACCATTGATACCATAACGGAAAATAAGACTAAATACAATATGATAATAAAGATCTTATCCGATTTCCCCGACATTTACCCTCCGTGTCAAATCCTTTATTTCTTTAGTACTCAACGAAACAAACATTTATTTATCGGCATTTATGCGCTTTACAGAAATATCGCAAATGCTTTAATGCGCTATTTCTGTAAGGATAATTAAAATACTTCGCTGTAGTATTAGTTATATTCTATACTAAAAGCTGTGTCTAAACAATATAAGCATTTGGGACAAGGAACCTGTCCCCATGTCCCCATGTCCCCTATCTTGTCCCTCCATGCCCCATAGGTTTACATAATTTACTCGTTGAATAAAAGCCTGCTGTATTGTATGGTATTAGAGAATGCAAAACAGATAATTCAGAATGGGACACTACTGGAGGCTGGAGGCTAGATGCTAGAAGCTAGAGGCTAGAGGCTAGAAGGTCTATAATATTTGGTATGGTGTGTCCAGGCAAGATAAACAGATGGGGACAGTACTAGAGACTAGAATATGTAGATATCAGAAAAATTTAAAGTCTGGTATCTGGTATCTGAAATAGTGTGTCCCCTAACATCAGACAGGAGCGTATTTTTGTGGGGAGAAAGTATTTTTTTAGGATAATTACGGTAATTTGCACTATTGCATTGGCTTCATCAATCTTATTGACCCAGGAAGCGACTGCCGGATCGGACAATAAGTTCAGTATGAGCTATGTCTATTTTGGCAATACCAGTTTATATACTGGGATGGTTAATAGCACCAGAGGCTCGCTAAATGATATATCTCCCAGCTATTTTGATCTTAATGCGGATGGAAGCCTGAAGCTTACTCCGGCAGTTGATTCTTCCTTTGTAAGCAAAATGCATGAGCAGGGTATTAAAGTGACTCCATTTCTAAGCAATCACTGGGACAGGCAGCTGGGGATAAATGCCCTTAATAATAAGCATGCCCTTGCGGATCAAATTGTTGATGCAATAATAAAATATAACCTGGACGGAGTCAATGTAGATCTTGAAAACCTTACAGAATACCAGCGTGACAGTTACTCTGACTTTGTCAGAATATTAAGAGAAAAGCTTCCTGTCGGGAAAAGCCTTTCTGTGGCTGTTGCTCCCAAGCCCTTCAAAGTTGATACGGGCTGGCAAAAATCCTATGATTATGCGGCGCTTTCAAAATATTGTGATTATTTGATGCTGATGACCTATGACCAGAGCTACCAGGGTGGCCCTGAAGGTCCCGTAGCTACAGCTCAATTTGTGGAAGACTCTATAAAAAATGCTCTTAAGGAGGTGCCTGCAGAAAAAATCGTCCTAGGTCTGGCATTCTACGGAAGGTACTGGAAGCAAGGTGCAGCATATGGGGGATATGGAGTAAGTGCAGACAAAATCGACGAGCTGATAAAAAAATACAGGGGAGTAGTATCGTACGATAAAGCAAATCAATCTCCGAAAGCAGTAATAACAATTAAAAGCAGTGATGTTAAGCCGTATGTCTTCGGTGCCGCACTGTCAGCAGGCAAATATAATATTTGGTACGAGAATGAGGAATCTATAAAATACAAGCTCAAGCTGGTACAGCAATATAATCTGAAGGGCGCAGGCAGCTGGAGTCTTGGACAAGAATCGCTGAAAACCTGGGATTATTACAAGCTGTGGCTTAATGGCTACTATTTCAAAGATGCTCAAGGGCATTGGGCAGTGGACTCTATTATAAATATGGCTAAATGGGAATGGATGAAGGGAGTCTCGGAATCATCGTTTTTACCTGAAGCATCTCTGAACAGAGCTCAGGCGGCTGTAATACTTGTAAGGTCACTGGGGCTTGAAAGTACAGGAAAGACAGGGGAGGTCTGCTTCAATGACATATCAGGTCATTGGGCGGAGAAAGAAATAGAAATTGCCAGACAATATAACATCATTCAAGGTATCGGAAATGGCCAATTCGGTCCGCATCTGGCTGTCACAAGAGAACAGATTGCCACTATGCTTGGCAGACTGTCACTGCGGTTTCATGGAAGCACAAATAGTACAATAAATTATAGTGATGTTACAAAATCCGGAAACGAATGGTCCTACGAATTTATCAAAAAAATGACAGGATATGGTATACTACAGGGCTATCCTGACGGTTTATTCCATCCTGCCGATAATATCACCCGTGCACAGATGGCTGTAATCATGGACAGAACTTCTTCCTACCTGGGTGACGGAATTGTCGTTGCCGGCCTTATGTCCGAGTAAGGCAGTATTACACTTGACAGGATCATATTATGTTTAATTACTTTTTTGATTTATAATATTTAAAAATTAAAAAAGGTGCTAAGCCAAAGAAGAAAATGAATTCCCTGGCCATCATAGCAGGCGGTTCGTTAATACGGAACTGCCTGGGTATCTGCGGCGGCAGAAAAGGGTAAATTACGGCTAGAATTACAAATGGAACAACTAAAAACAATATATCCTTTTTATTAAATTTCATGGAGTTTGTTTCCTTTCGATAAAGTCTATTATATCTTGCATATTATTACAAGCACACAATAAGTTCTGCTGCCTGTATTGAATATTACGTAAAATAAATGAAAAAGTCTCCTGAATGAAGAAAAGCAGATGAGAAATCACTCCCTTTTTCTTGTCAGAATATCAATTATTTCTGCATAAATATTCTGAGTATGATTTTTCCAATTGCTGCATATGGCTCTGGCATCATTTCGTGTGCCTACCGTTACCTTGATTTCCATAAGAGTGAAGTTATCCTCTCCAACCTTGCAGCATGCAATAAATTCATTTTCGCTTTCAGGCATAAAGTCAGCAGTTATAAGGGTCTCGTTTTTTATCTTCTTTTGAATCGCTGAAATGGAATTGTCAATTCTCTTCTTGATTCCTGACGGGATCATGCCTTTAAAATATTCCAGGCTTTGTTTTCCGGCTTGTGCTGTTTTATAAAGAATCTTATCACCGGATGCTTCCTCATCCAGGAATTTACCTTCCAGCAGCTCATTTAGAAATTGCTGCAGCAGGAAATAGTTCATAAATTTGTTTTCCAGTATCAGTTTTGTTATTTGCATATTACTTACGGGAACATTGATTTTATCTATAAGATAAAGGAGAATCAGCTTGTTTTCCACTACTTCCTTGTTGCTTCCCAGCGAATTCATAAAAAAGCCTTCCTTTCGTGTAAATTCATCCATCAGGCGAACCCCTCCGCCGTAAGTTGCTTATAATTAACGGCATTGCGCAGCAATGGCCAAAAACTCCCAAGCACTTGATGTGCCTTAAGTTTTTTATTATAGCACAACTTTTGGATATATGCCAGTAAGGCTAAATTTCACATTAAGGCTTGTTACCTGCCTGGTTTTAGCTTTACAAGAAAATCAGGGTCAATATTTGGATTGCCCGGGATTAGCATATGGGAATCACAATTGTATTCCGGAATTACAAAAATTCCATCATCATTTACTTTACAGGCTGCTGCATTATTGCCCTCATAAGACATTATGGATTTTTCCGTTACTTCATCCGGCTTGTCTGTAAAAGTTTGCGACTTTCCCATACTTATCGTTGAAGAGCAGGTACCTATTATTATAGTGAAAACAATACATAGAAAAATTTTATAAATTTTCATAAATATCACCTCAAGTTGTAGACTGGATAAAATTGAGAAAAGTTCCAATGTCACATGAGTTATTATGTGAAGAATTTTAAGAGGTGGTAACTTGGAACTTATGCATGTGCTTTCGGAAAAACTAAAGGAATGGGGAGCTTCGCTCATTGGATTTTCTGATGTCCATAACAAGCTGTCTGCTGAGCTTTTGAAGTATCCATATGCGGTAACCGTCGGCGTCAGGCTTTCAGATGCCATTATTGACGAAATCAAAGACAAGCCCACCTTCACATATTTCCATCATTACAGAACTGTAAACACGCTGATAGACCAGATAACCCTTCGCGGCATGCTGTATATTCAGGAATCAGGCTTTAAAGCACTGGCAATTCCTGCGTCTCAAACGGTTAATGATGCGGAGGACGCCCACTTTGGGTTGTTTGCGCATAAAACCGCAGCGGTAATGGCCGGTCTTGGCTGGATAGGCAGAAGCGGCCTTTTCATCAGCAGTGATTACGGACCCAGAGTAAGGCTGGGTACCATTTTAACCGAAATGCCTTTGACTTCAGCCGGTGAAGATGTGGAACAAAATTGCGGCGATTGCCGGCTTTGTGTACAAAGCTGTCCAGCTATGGCTCTTACAGGCAATTGCTGGGAAGCCGGCTGTGACAGGAGCAAGCTTGTTGATGTAAATGCCTGCAGCGACTATATGACCTCCAAATTCAAGCTGATAGGCAGAGGGGCAGTATGCGGCATATGTGTAAGGGTTTGTCCCTGGGGCAATAAATAATAGGCTTAATACAAGTGGTAATGTTTTCGGTATATGAATTTGTGGTAATAAGTGCGGTAGATATATCATAAAATAAATCTTACGCTGTAGTATATATAAAATCCATTGGGGGTGGACAAATGATAAAGAAGGAAATAATAGCTCTTCTGCTGGCAGGAGGGCAGGGAAGCAGGCTGGGAGTTCTAACAAAAAAAATAGCCAAGCCTGCGGTGCTTTACGGAGGCAAGTACAGAATAATTGACTTTTCCTTAAGCAATTGCATCAATTCCCGGATTGATACCGTGGGAGTGCTGACACAGTATCAGCCGCTAAAGCTCAATTCCCATATAGGTATCGGAAAGCCCTGGGACATGGACAGGATGAACGGCGGCGTAACCATACTCTCTCCATTTTTAAAGGAGGAAAGCGGTGACTGGTACATAGGCACTGCCAATGCAGTGTTTCAAAATATTGATTACGTTGATAAACTGGCGCCCGAATATGTAATAATATTATCTGGAGATCATATTTACAAGATGAACTACTCCGCCATGCTGGAATTCCATAAAAAGACTAATGCAGACGCTACCATTTCAGTTATTGACGTGCCACTGGATGAAGCTTCAAGATATGGAATAATGAATACCCATGATAATGGTAAAATATTTGAATTTGAAGAAAAGCCAGCCAAACCAAAAAGCACTCTTGCTTCCATGGGCGTTTACATATTCACCTGGAAGGTTTTGAGGGAATACCTCATCAGGGATGACGCCCTGAAGGGCTCGGAGCACGACTTTGGCAAAAACATCATCCCAATGATGCTCTTTGAGGGCCGCAGTATGTGGGCTTACAAATACAAGGGCTATTGGAGGGATGTAGGTACCATACAGGCTTTCTGGGAATCAAATATGGATTTGATAAGAAGGGTTCCCGAATTCAATTTATATGATCCTTCATGGAAGATATACACACCCAATCCGGTAAAACCCGCCCACTACATTGGACATGGCGGCAGTGTCAAGACATCTATAGTTGCCGAAGGCTGTATGATTTACGGCAAAGTCCGGAATTCCGTACTGTTTCCCGGTGTATTTATTGGTGAAGGCGCCCTGGTGGAGGATTCCATTATAATGTCAAATTCCAGGGCAGGAGCAGGCAGCAGCATATCACAATGCATCA
>Ga0366767_1029_pt1 | contig 10332 bp, 13 predicted proteins | sample TotcelHN113001N5_FD_207062 | JGI IMG/M metagenome (GOLD analysis project Ga0366767, IMG submission 207062) | Enriched cells from coal bed in the Powder River Basin, Montana, United States - Total cells N11 rep1 HSBNCT.N11.300.1.N5 ...
TTGCTGCCACAAAGGAACTTTGGCTTCCAGTTTATCGAAAAAACCCATCTCACTTTTCTCCATACGTTCCTGAAGTTGTATACTGCTCATCATCCAATTCCTCCCATAATTTAATTTTGCTAAAAGTCCGGATTATTTGGCATACCGCAGAGAAACCACCCCCTAATACTAGTGCCAGTGCCTCAAAAAATAAAAAAAGAAGACCTCATTCATTTGATGAAGAAGTCTTCTTTGACTTACTTAAAATCGTAATTGCAAGCACATTAGTTCAGCAATCACCTGTATGAAATTTCCTTAAGTCACAGTATAGCATGCAGCTATCCTTATTAAAAATCACCATTAATGATTGCAGCAATCATTAATGGTGATGATCCCCTGAATGATCTATTGAGCATCACATAATTTATTTGACTCTGTCAAATAAATTGCTTGACGGTGTCAATTATTATTGGTATTTTGATAATATAGGATACAGTCAAGTATTTATGGAGGGGTAATAATGGAAGATGCTACTACACTACGGGTGGCAAAAATCAGAACGTTTAACCGATTCTATACAAATATTATCGGTCTTGTAAATCAGACCATTTTGGAAAGCCCTTACTCTTTGGCCGAGGCACGGATATTGGCAGAAATTGATAAAGCCACTACGTGCACGGCCAGTGACTTGACAGAAATACTACAAATTGACCCCGGATATCTAAGCCGTATTCTCAGACGGTTTAAAAAAGAAGCTCTCATTAAGACAAGTAAATCCTTGACTGATGGCCGGTCACAAATTCTAGTTATAACGGAAAAAGGCCGGGAGACTTATAATCGCTTGTCAGAAGCCTCCTCAGCTCAACTCATCCAGCTTTTGAAACAGCTTCCCTCAGGTGCTTAGTAGTAAGGAAAAATTAGAGTATGATATCCTGCTGATAATTGGTGAAGCAAACGGGCACCCTATGGGTTGTGGCTCGATTGCTATCAAACTGCAGTCCATCGGACATGCATTCAGCGAAGCCACTGTAGGAAGAATTTTGCGAGACCTAGATATTGCCGGATTTACTGAGAAAGCAGGTTTTCAGGGCCGAAAATTATCTGCTCTTGGCAGTGAACGGCTTAATGATCTCGCCGGCAGAGCACATAGATCAAAACAAGGTCAAGAACTACTGGCTGCCGTGCAGGGACATACCCGGGAACAATTACTGGAGGTTTTAATTGCTCGCCGGGCAATCGAGGGTGAACTTGCCTATCTCGCCGCGCTACAGGCTCAACCTGACGAAATAAATGCCTTAAAAGCTGTGCTGGCCCGCCAGCGCTCTATCCGGGAATTCAGTGACGGTGCAGCTGCTGAAGATGTTGAATTTCATAACATTATTGTCAAAATGGCTCAAAACCGGGTATTAGCTGCTGCTATTGCGCTCATTAGGCAAGATACTCAGTTATCGCCCATATTAGAGCATATCCGCTTCCACGTTCATAGTCTTGTCAATGTGGACCACCAACGAATTATTGAAGGCATTGAAAGCGGCAATGGCGATAACGCCCGGACTGCTATGGTAACACATATCAATAACCTCATTAGTGATGTTGAGAAGTATTGGCAGTTTACTGATCATCAGGATAAGCATTAATTGTACTTTCGCTATTGAATAACCGGTAAACTAAGAAAGCAGTATGAGCCGTTAACGGCTCATACTGCTTTCTTAGTTTATTTAAACCTGATATTGTTTTAGCTCACTTTGCAGTAACCTCATGTAACAGCTTTTTGGCTTGCCGTGAGGCCCACTTGATCTCACTGGCCATCACCGCTGCTTCAATTAAGGCATGGATATAATAACTGCCTGTAAGTTTCGGCTGCCATTCTTCAATAGCCTTAGTCAGCTTCTCCCAATAGTCTTCGCTGACTTCTTCTGCTTCCATTTGCTGCCCCTCAATAATAACCATCTGCAGCTTTCCCGTCAATCTGTTGATGGACGTACATCCACTTTGCAGAATATCTAAAATCACCTTAAATTCATTGCTGACCGGCAGCGTCCCTGCCGCAAGGCGGCGCTCGAACCGCTGCGGAACGAGTTCGTAGATCCGGTCGGCCTTTTCTGTTAAAGTCTCATTATAGTCAATCAGCTTTTCTGCCCTGACAAACCACTCCCGCTGCTCTAGCGGGCCAAAAGCCAAGATTTCACCTTCCCGTTTTAACAGTACGGAAAGAGCTCGCACTTCCTGATTGAGTCTGTGAACCTTTGCTTTGTAGTTCTGATCCAGGACAGGCCGATCATTTTCAATTTGAACATACTCTTGTATTGCCTGGCAAAAATAGCGGACAACTTCTTCACTGCTTTCTTGCAGTTTGATCTTAAATTGTCCTTTATAGCGGGGTGGCCATAAAAATATATTAACTAGCATAGCTGTAGTCAGTCCGGCGAAAATTACCGCCGTCCGGCTTAATGCGTGGGGCAGAAACTGTTCCTGACTGGAACTGAGTACAAACACGGCAGCCACAATTCCCATCGATATACCGCTTTGCAGATTTAATCTTAAGTAAATGGAAATCATCAGAATAGTGACTATCCCCATCACCACAGGATTGCCGCCAAACAAGTAGCCAAAAAGGAGTCCGGCGCTAACACCTAGAATATGTACCAAAATCTGGTCTCGTGCAGTTTTTACTGTTAAAAAGATAGATGGCTGCATATTAATTACAGCAGAAACAGCACCGAAAAAAGCCGGTTCCAGATTCAGCACCTTGCAGACAAACATCGTTATTGTCACTGCAATCCCTGTTTTGATGATTCGTGCTCCTATTTTCATGTCTACTGTCACCTGCTTCACCGTAATCTAACATTATAAGCAATGTATAAGCTCTTTCTCTGGTATTCTCAAAAAACCTCTTTTTTCCTGCCCTTATTGGCAATGACCTATCATCAGAAGGAGGCTGCTTTATGAAAAAAGTACTGCTAGCTCTGCTAACGTGTTATCTCTTGCTTATGACTACAGTTTGTTTTGGCGAAGAAAAAAAAGAGGAATGGGCAAATGCTGCCTACTCCTTTAAGCAATTAAAAACGGTATTAGTCCAATATTCCATTCAGTCTGACATATCGCTAAGTGAAACAGAACGGCAAAAACTTGACGATGCCTTTCGTGCGTCCTTTTTTAAAAATGACAAAAAACAAAAGCTTACTTATATTTCCCTCACCGCAGCGGAAGCATCCTTGGAAAAGCTTTTAAGTTTACAGCTAACAGAGCTTAAGGAGACAGCCTCTCCTAAGTACGAAGAAACGCTAACGGCACATTTACCGGCTATTGCCAATGCTATACTGAAAGTAACAATTACTGCCCAAAACTATTCGACGGTACATATTGAGCAAACGACGGAAATTTATACGGATTACGAATATCGCACAATTTATGAGCCCTACTATAATTCAGGCCGTTATGCAGGCAGCACCGCCAGAACCATCCAAGTTCCTGTCACAAAAACCCGGTACGTCCCGGCTCATGACGTCCAAATAGCTCACGCCGGCGCAGAGTTTGTACTGGAAGATGCCAAAACGCAGCAACCCGTCTGGCGGCTAGTGGACATCCGGGAAGCTCCCAGTAAAAGCGCCCTTTCAATGACTGAACGAATTTTTGAGCGTGCAAAAGGCCAGTTGATTCGGCAAATGAAACGGGACTAACAACTATAGCAAGCAACTGACAGAAAGTCCGTATCACGCTAAGGTGGATACGGACTTTCAATTTATATTTCTGTTCATTTTTAAATGATATTGAATATCATTCTCATTCATGATATGATATAAAAGTGACTTTATTTCACACTATCATTTTGCAAAAGAGAGGAATCATCAATATGGCTACGCAACAAGGACCACGGTTTAAATTATGTCGGCGGCTGGGTGTAAATATTTTTGGTCATCCCCAAGCAATGAAACGGGCAAGAAAAGAAAATAGCCGGGCTGGACGAAAGCTATCCGAATATGGGTTACAGTTATTAGAAAAGCAAAAAATCAAAGCTTATTATGGAATCCTGGAAAAACAATTCGTACGCTATCTGGTAAATGCTAAGAAAAGCAAAGAAATTACCGGCGTTGCTCTGCTAAAAGCTCTTGAATGTCGACTGGACAACCTGGTATACCGTATCGGGTTTGCCAATTCTATCCGTCAGGCCAGACAAATAGTTCGTCATGGACATGTATTGGTAAATGGGAAAAAAGTTGATATTCCTTCTTGTACTATAAAACCTGATATGGTTATTTCCCTGCGAAATGCTTCCAGAGAAAATGCTATGTTTGCCGCCAACTTTCTGGAATTGAAATCCTTTGACCTGCCTTATATTGAAAAGGATTTTAACCAGTTCAGCGGCAAGCTGCTTCGCTTACCGAATCGGGATGAAATTCCTGTAGAGGTAAATGAAATTTTGGCCATTGAGCTCTATTCCAAATAAGAATCAAGTTGACCATTATGCATTAAGAGGTTGAGTTGTATGTGCAAATACAATCATTATAGTTACTGGGAGAATCTTTTAGCTAACAAAAAGGACCTGTGGAAAAGCAGTTTTGTGCCAATTGCGGCTGCCCGCGAAACAATCTTTGTCAATACTGTCATTATTGATTACCAACGAGATACCTTTGACAATAATTGGGCCTGCTACCCGGATGCAAAATCCTTGTTGGGCTTTGTTCAATATGTACAATTGCCGCTGGCTTTCTTTTACACATTAAATTTGTCTGATGAGGCTTTGGCTTTTCCAGTATGCTCCAGCTATGAATTTATCGAACATATCCGAAATTCAGGCTCACTTTACGCACAGGCCATGGAGGCTGCCATATTGGAGCTAAGCACTTTCTGGGATTTGGATAATGCGGTCTGCCTGGAAAAGCTGAAAGATTTCTGTCAGCGTTTTAATGTTTTCTGGGGTAAAGATACCTACATCTTGAATATCGGCGTATTTACCAGTACTTTTGAGATTGCCCGCTGTCTACTTGATAAGAGTGAATTCCCGGAAGTGATGGAAGAGGATATCGGTTTAACAGCCGTACAGCTATACGACATGTGCGATAATTTCTACCATGATCAATTTCTGCAAAAGAATTTCGTTAACATACTAAACCATAAAATAGGTTGCGTTATATAATTGTATACCCAGGCATTACAAAAGGAGGCCCTATCTTCAAAAGATAGGGCCTCCTTTTGTTGTATTAAACGCGAAACTTGCCAACAGCTTCCCGTAAATCCGCCGCGAGATGAGCAAGACTCCGGCTGGAAGAGGCGATTTCTTCCATCGTTGCCGACTGTTCTTCGGTAGCTGCCGAAACAATCTCTGATTCCTCAGCAGTTTGCTTACTCAAGTTGTCCATCCGGTTTACGGAACTCACAATTTGTTGACTACCGGTAGCCATCTGCTCAATGGCAGTTGAAATTTCCTTAACCTGATCAAAGATACGCTTGTGATCCTGGGCGGCCACCATCGGCACTACTGTATAACCATCAGTGAAGGCTAAAAGCGACGCCTCTTCACCCTCCATAAACTCTTCTACCACAATTACGGTACCGGCATCACCGAATACTCGCTCAGTCATCATACTGTCTACTGCTTCCAAGGCCTCGTCCACCGCGAAGGCCACTACTACCCCTTTGCCGGCAGCCAAGCCATCGGCTTTTACGACAATTGGTGCTCCCTGCTCGCGGATATAGGCTTTGGCCTCTTCTGCCGAGGTGAAGGCTGCATAGCGGGCACTGGGTATGCCGTATTTACGCATCAAATCTTTGGCAAAGGTCTTGGAACCTTCTATTTGTGCTGCTGCCCGTGAGGGGCCAAATACAGCCAGTCCTTGATTGGCAAAATAATCACTAATGCCGTTTACCAGCGGCAATTCCGGCCCTACTACCGTCAGACCGATATCATGCTGCTGGGCAAACCGGGCTAAGGCTGCATTATCAGCTGTATCCAGTTCAACGCAGCAAGCTAATTTAGCAATACCGGGGTTGCCGGGAATGCAATATATTTTATCCACTTGCGGACTTTGCGACAGCTTCCAAATCAAAGCATGCTCGCGGCCGCCACCGCCAATAACCAGTACGCGCATGGTAAATCCTCCTAATGTTTAAAATGCCGTATGCCCGTAAATACCATGGCAATGCCATATTTATCAGCTGCGGCAATTGATTCCTCGTCCCGTACCGAACCACCCGGCTGAATGATGGCGGTAATGCCAGCCTTGGCGGCCGCTTCTACCGTGTCGCCAAAGGGAAAGAAGGCATCCGAGGCTAATACGGCCCCTTTGGCCTGTTCGCCAGCCTGTTCCAGTGCGATTGCCGCAGCACCGACACGATTCATCTGGCCGGCGCCAACGCCAAGCGTCTTGTCATCGTTAGCTACAACGATAGCATTTGATTTTACGTGTTTAACCACTTTCCAGGAAAAATACAACTGCTGCCATTCGCTCTCGGTGGGCTGCCGTTTCGTCACTACCCGGTACCCTTCAGGCTGCTCGACAGCTCTGTCCATTTGCTGCATAAGCAGGCCGCCGGATATTTTCTTTATATCTACGTCATCACTCTTTGCCGGCGCTGCCGCTTCTAAGAGACGCAAATTCTTTTTGCGGGTAAGAATAGCAAGGGCGTCAGGAGCAAAAGACGGTGCGATTACCGCTTCTAAAAACAAGGTGCTCATCTTGTCAGCAGCTTCCTGGTCTACCGGACGGTTAACTGCCACGATACCGCCAAAGGCCGAAAGAGGATCAGCTGTATAGGCTTTATCATAGGCTTCGGCAATAGTCATTCCAATGCCGGTGCCGCAGGGATTAGTATGTTTGATGATAGCTGCCGCCGGCTGATCAAAATCACTGACGATTGTCCAGGCAGCTTCCATGTCAACAATATTATTAAAAGATAATTCCTTGCCGTGCAATTGGCGGGCATGAGCAATTCCCTGGCTGCAAGCACCGCTTTCTTTATAGAAGGCTGCCTGTTGATGAGGATTTTCACCATACCGCAGGTTTTCGACTTTTTCATAAACCAAGTGCAGCTTTTCAGGGAATAATTGTTCCCCTGCCTGAGCTGCCAAATAACGGCTGATGCAGGCATCATACTCGGCAGTGTGGCCATAAGCTTCCTGGGCCAGGGCCATCCGCAGTTCAGGCGATACGCCGCCCTGTTGCTGCACGGCAGCAATGACAGCCTCATAACGGGCAGGATTAACCACTACCGTTACATAGTTAAAGTTTTTGGCAGCGGCCCGAATCATAGCCGGTCCGCCGATATCAATATTTTCGATTGCATCGTTAAGAGTTGCATCAGGCTTGGCAATCGTCTGGCGGAAAGGATACAGGTTCACTACCACCATGTCAATAGCACCAATGTTATGTTTTTCCATAGCCGCCACATGGTCTTCATTATCCCTAATCGCTAAAATACCGCCATGAATTAAAGGATTAAGCGTCTTTACCCGGCCATCCATAATTTCAGGAAAGCCTGTAACATCACTCACATAAATGACGGGGATACCAGCCTCGCGCAAGGCCTTCATGGTCCCGCCGGTAGAAATGATTTCAATGCCCAGTTCATGGAGCTGGCGCGCGAAATCTACCAGACCGGTTTTATCGGAAACGCTGAGCAATGCCCGTTTGATTTTCATTTTCCATCCTCCTTGGCTGCCTCAATTCGTACAATACGGCTGTCACAATGCAGACGACCTTGACAAAACAGTTTAACCGCCTGGGGATAAAGCGCATGCTCGACCTCAAGAATGCGTTCAGCCAGCGCTTCTGTCGTATCCTCACTATAGACCGGTACGGCCTGCTGCAAAATAACCGGGCCGGTATCCATACCTTCATCCACAAAGTGAACCGTACACCCTGATACTTTGGCACCGTACCGGATGGCTTGCCCTTGGGCATCCAAACCGGAAAAAGCCGGCAGCAGCGAAGGATGGATGTTCATGATTCGCCGGGGAAAGCGGCTAATAAAGGCCGGACCTAGCAGCCTCATAAAACCGGCCAGCACTACCAGTTGTACACCGTGCCGATCCAATTCACCAGCTAAAGCATCTTCAAACTGAGACTTGGTGGAAAAGGCAGACCGCTCTATACAGCAGGCAGGAATATCATTGACGGCAGCCCTCTCCAGCACTTGGGCCTGCCGGTTATCACTGATGATGACCGCAATTTGACCTGAAATTGCCCCCTCGGCTATTGCGTCAAGAATTGCTTGAGCATTACTGCCCCGGCCGGAAGCGAGAATTCCGATTTTTACCTTAGTCACCAAAAGAGCCTCCCCGAAGAGTCACTTGTCCATCGCCTTGCGTCACCTGTCCAATCAGATAGGCTGGTTCGCGCCGCTCTGCCAAATGCGCCAATACCTGATCAGCTTCATGGGCGCCCACTACCAGAATCATGCCAATGCCCATATTAAAGGTGCGGTACATTTCCGGCCAATCAACATTGCCCCATTGCTGAAGCAGCGTAAAAACAGGCAATTGCGGCCAGCTTGTTGTATCAACTTCCACACTGCAGCCACCAGGCATTACCCGGGGAATATTATCATAGAAACCGCCGCCGGTAATATGCACCATTCCCTTAATCGTAAATTTATCGATTAAGGGCAGACAGACTTTCGGATACAACCGGGTTGGCCTTAACAATTCATCGCCTAAGGGGCGGCCCAGCGAAGGAATGTAGTCTTCAATCGACATTTGTTTAACGTCAAAACAAATTTTACGGACAAGTGAAAAACCATTGGAATGTAAGCCTGTTGAAGGCAAGCCAATTTGATAGCGCTTAATTCGCAAAACGGCATCTATATACTCACCGAGTGTGTGGCCTCGATTAATTTTGATAAGCGAGTGATAATTAACCGATTGGAGTCCCAATTCTATACTAATGTCGACCTTCGTCAGGTCACGGATTTCAGCCAGTTGTTCTAAATACCGCTCGTTAATACAGTCTGGCCGGTATAGCAAGAGCGGTAAATACGGAAGCAGGAAGATGTTTGAGCCATTTCTGCGCCCATAGCAAAAGCGCGGTATTACGACAAAAAGCGAGTGGTCCCAATCGTGTGCAGGCTGCTGCTAATGCCATAACACCGATAATTGTGAGCTGTTCAGTTCTCATGCTTAACAATCCTTTCCCAGACTAAACTAACAGTCGGGGCGACAATACCTGTCAGTATAATATACCACTTACCGCCTAGCGTAAGTGCTGCAGCCAGTGCTGTTGCAGCTGCTATCGCCACTACCGTGGCAATGCGGCGGTCCGATAGCTTAGGTACTACAATGGCGATCAACACGGCTGGCAACGTGAAATCCAACCCCCACGACAAGGGATTGGGGACATAGCTTCCGGCCAGGGCTCCAGCTGCAGTGGCAAATGTCCACGACAGATACATTACCGTACTGGCTCCTACATGATAGGAAGCACTATAGCCATGCTGACTGATACGGTTCATGGTAATGGCATAGGTTGCATCGGTAATACAAAAGGCTAGCACATAACGAATAGATTTTGGCAGATTGACTATATAAGGGGATAAAGAAGCTATCAGCAACAGGTTATGCAGGTTCACCATTATGGTACTGGCTATAATCATATTTAGATTGTCATTACCGGATTGCAGCATTAAGACTGCAGCAAACTGGGCTGCTCCTGAAAACACTGCCATTGACATGAGGATAGCTTCAAAGGGTGTAAAGCCGGCGGCCACAGTCATGATGCCGCAGGTAAAGCCGAACGGAATGCTGCCCGTCAATAGTGGCAGACAGTCACGGCAGCCTTGCAGTAATTCTTTATTAGCCACCTAACGTAACATCCCAGCGCTGCTCCAGCAGCTGGTTTTTCCAAGTATTGTTTTCTTTTTCTTCCGTAAGGGTAAAGCCATATTGTTCATATAAATGACAAGCTGCATCCAATCCTTTAAATGTCCATAAAAATACATGATTATAATGTTGCTGCCGGCAGTAGTCCATTACAGCCGTCACTAATTTGCGTCCTGCGCCAGCACCCCTAAACTCGGGCTCAATTAAGAACCATCGCAGCTGGGCGCTGGTTTTGCTTACTTCAACTATTCCAATAAAACCTGCAATAGTGCCACAGCACTCTGCTACAAAGATCTTGCCGGCCGATGGGTTTTCCAGATAGGTAACCAGGCTGTGCAAAACGTATTTCTCAAATACTTGATCAAAGCCATGCTCTTGTGCGTACAATACGCCGTGCCGGTAAGCGATATAGCCGCTATCGCCAGGTTGGTACTCGCGAATAGTGATTGCAGTGTTGGTTTTTCCTGGATGGTAGGAGTATTTGCTGCCATTTGTTCTAAGGTATCCCAAGCCATTTTGCCATTCTCCGTACTAATGGT
>Ga0366767_1015_pt2 | contig 10295 bp, 8 predicted proteins | sample TotcelHN113001N5_FD_207062 | JGI IMG/M metagenome (GOLD analysis project Ga0366767, IMG submission 207062) | Enriched cells from coal bed in the Powder River Basin, Montana, United States - Total cells N11 rep1 HSBNCT.N11.300.1.N5 ...
TTTGAGACTCGCAGGGAACGACCGCTATGAGACAAACGTCGCTATAACCAAGAACTTTGAAAGCAGCTTTGACTTTAACAGCGATGCCGTTTTTATACCCAAGTATGCTGCCAAGTGTGGCTGCCGACACAACGCTTGTCCCCCCAAGACCCGTGGCTTTGGAAGCCAATAAAATCTTAGTCTTAAGGTAATCGGCTGTTCCTCGGGGCATAACCTGACCTGTCAAGAATAAGGGTGAAGAGTTTTTAGCGGCTAATACCGCTCCGGTTAAGGCATCGGCAAATTGGTCGCCTTTAAGTCCCCCTCCCGTAGCAATATATATGCTGTTAAAGTCAAAGCTGCTTTCAAAGTTCTTGGTTATAGCGACGTTTGTCTCATAGCGGTCGTTCCCTGCGAGTCTCAAAGCTCCCGATACTTGCGCTTCAACATTGGTGCCGATCACGCCGGTTCCGCCCACGATATAGGTTTTGCTGACGGACTTGCCATTAAGGTAACCGCTTACACTTGCAGGTAAACCGTTTTTTTCGGTGAGTAGAATAGGTATTCCCAGATTGGCTGCCACGGCCGAGATTGATAGTGCATCAGGAAAATCATTTCCAGTAGCCAGCGCTACCTGCGTGCTGTTGTCAAGCTTCTCGGCAATTTTGGCTGAAGTTTCATATCTGTCATTGCCAAAAATCCGTTCAATCTCTGTGATGCCGCTCGCTTTGACAGCATCTTCCGCCTTCTGGGATACAGCACCTGTTCCCCCTACAATGATTAATTGTTTAACACCTAGTCTTTGCAGTTCTTTTAGGGTATCAGGGTTTAGGGCGTTGGGTTCAGTCAGGAGAATAGGCCCATTGTTCTTCGCTGCTAACGGCACGGCACAAAGGGCATCGGCAAAATTATCCCCCCTAGCTAGAACCGCATAATCTGCTGTTGTCCAACCCTTTTGGGAAATAGCAATCGCTGTCTGGTACCTGTTATCCCCGGCCAGTCGATTTGTTCCACTTGACTCGGCAAAAACAGGACTGATAATAATTGTCTGCACCAATAAAAAGCAAATTATTAATAAGGTAACAAAAGTTTTTTTCTTTCTAAAAAGCATTCTCTTCCTCCTACACCCTTTTAAGGGTATTCATTTTTTGCAGCTTTCATCATAGCGGCTTTCATAATAGATTTTTAAAGATATCGCTTCCTATATTCAGATATCTTGTGACCTCCCTTTCTTAAGTTTTTTGAAAGATAACCACTTTCTTCGGTATAACTGATTTTTGGTAAGCCATTATACCAAAAAATAGCGTATTTAGATAATTATACCAGATATCTTGCCATTTGTCGGAAAAACTTATCGCCCAATACAGAACATTTCCGACAGCATTTTTTATTTCACGACTATTTATTACGGTTATTTGCCGTTACGAATCGCACTTGAATAGTACTAAAAAAATAAATTGTTCAATACCTCTTGTATAGTAGTATTTTTTATACTATACTGTAAATAAGTGTAAACGAAATGGCAAACTCGTCGAAAGGCGAAGACGCAAAACTGCGGGCCTAAAACCTTAAAGTTATGGCAGCCGGGTTACCGAAGTGCAGTAATAGAGTATATCTCTCCTGTTTCGGTATCCGGAACAGGAGTTTTTCTTTTTAAAAAACATTTTTTTCTTTAGTTTGCAGCTTTCTTCCTCCGAAGTACCCTACTTCTTGGATATAACTGATTAGTGGTAAGCCGTTATAGTCCAAAAAGCGTATGACAAATTACGATAATAAATCCTTCCAATTATAATTGAATACCCAAAACGATAATAGCAAATCCGTCGAAAGGCGGAGACGCAAAGCTACGGGCCTAAGACCTCAGGGTTATGGCGGCCGAGTTGCCGAAAGTGCTGGCCAGAATTATATTCTGTACAAAAGCCCGCTCCAGGTAACTTGGAGTGGGTTTTTCTATTTAAACAGCAAGGGGTGTAATCAATGGAAATCAAAAGAATATCAAGAAAACTGGGATTTGTTTTTTTTGCCGCACTGCTATATTTAGCTCTTGGCACTGCTCCGGCAAATGCTGCTAACACCATGGATTATCGGACATCTATAATACAAGTTTCATCTCCTTCGGCAAATAACGCAACGTTTGATCGCTCCTTCACTTTTGAAGGGACAAGCACTTTGGACCAAATTTGGCTTTTCCTGAGAGGCCCCGGCGGAGAGATCACAACTTACCCGGTTAATGTCCACAGTAACAAATTCTCCCAGGAGATCTGGCTACGTTACGGGGCCGGAAAATATACAGTCTGGGTAGGCGATAACGCTAAAAAGTTTGACGGCAAAATACACTTCGAGGTCCAAAACATTTCCAAGGAAGATTATTTTAACCTTTCACCATCTGGATTCGTCAACAATGATAACCCCGACATCAAGAAAATAGCGGCTTCCCTCACGCGTAAAGACCTCGCGAGTAATGAACTAAGCGATATAGAGAAGGTAAAAGTTATACATAACTGGGTTACAGAGAACATTGCGTATGATACCGATGCCTATTACACAGGGAATATAGAGATGCATACAGCCATAGATGTTATGAGCAGCAAAAAAGGAGTCTGCGGAGATTATTCTTTCATCTTCGCTGCTTTGGCCAGAGCCGCAGGTGTGCAGACCAAAGTCGTATATGGAGATGTCTGGAATAGTACGCTCCAAAATTACGAAAAACACGCCTGGAACGAGTCTTTGATCGATGACCAATGGGTCAGCATTGATACAACTTGGGATGCAGGGTATATTTATAACAACGTTTTTGTTGGCGCAAGCACAGATAAATATCTAAATATGAATCCGGAGACCTTTAATCAGACACATAAAAGAACGTCGATAACTCTTTATTAAGATTCACCGGGTGTATCCTAAACTCTGTGTAAACTCCTAGAATTGATAACATAAGGCGCATATAATAAAAACACAAAAAACCTGTCTTAACGTAAGACAGGTTTTTCTTAAATACTCTATTCCTTCTATTTGGTTTTATATGTTTTTTTAAATTTCACTAACCATTAAGCGTTCTATTCTTTGTCTTTATTTTCGATTTCTTTAACTTTTTCGTTGTCCTTCGCTATTTTTTCCTCTTCATTAGTAGCTGCTTTGAATTCTTTAATTCCTCTACCGAGTGATTTGCCAAGCTCAGGCAGTTTGCCAGGTCCAAATAGGATTAAGGCAATTACTAAGACAATCACTGCGACTGTAGGTGTTATCATTCCAATTACTGGTGTGAACATAATGGTTCCTCCTTCATTCTTTGACATGGTTTATTTATTATACATAAAAAATTAGCTTTTTAACCACCGATTTCATTCATATTCCTATTTACACGGTCTGAATCCTGCATATCAATATTATGCATCATTGGTTTGGTCTTAATTCCTTTTAATAATAGCATAGATAATTCATCAGGACGAGCATTTTTAAGATCGATTTCCTTATTCGAATGCAGACAGTTTTTCAGCTTTCCATCAGGCGTTACCCTAATCCGATTACAGTAATTACAAAAATGACTGCTTATTGGACTGATTAGACCTATTTTCCCTTTGGCTCCAGGCAATTTATACATTCTAGCTACGGTGCCGTGCCCTTGTATAGGTAAAGGAATCAGGCCTGGAACCTTGCTTAGAACTGCTTCGTTTGATAAATATGAGCCTCCGCTCCAGCTTGTGGCCTCTCCTAAAGGCATCAGTTCAATAAAACGGATTTCTATATTATCAATTAAGGTAAGCTTGACGAAATCTTCAATCTCATCATCGTTGAAGCCTCCCACCAAGACGACATTCAGCTTTATGGGAGAAAATCCTACTTTTTTAGCCTCCGCGATTCCTTCCAAAACCTGCTCAAGTTCACCACATTTTGTTATCTTCTTGTATTTTATTTTGTCCAGACTATCTAAGCTTATGTTGACCCTATTCAGTCCAGCTTTTTTTAGGTCTGCCGCATATTCTTTTAATAGAATTCCGTTGGTAGTCAAGCTTAAATCCTTGAGTCCTTTGATCTTGGTCAGGTTTTCTGCCAGTTGTACAATCCCTTTCCTGACCAGTGGTTCACCTCCTGTAATCCTCACTTTATCTATCCCCAGCCCTACCGCAGCTCGTACAATATTCTCTATCTCTTCAAGACTAAGGATATCTCGATGTTCTTTTTTAGGGATACCAACTTCCGGCATACAATAGGCACATCTTAAATTACAAAGATCTGTAACTGAGATCCTGAGATAATTAATTCTTCTGCCGCAATTATCTAACATCTTCTCAACTCCTCCCAAAATAACATCTGGGATATGTGCAATCTTTACACCCTAAGCAAAAGCCACCTTCGCCCATGTCAACGAAGACTTCCTTCGTCAATATTTCTCCGGTAAATATTCTTGGCAGTATCACATCCAGGGCTGTAGTCTTAGAATGGATAGCCGCTCCCGGAACACCTGCCAGAGCAGTCTTATTCAAGTAGGCAAGCATGGTCATATTACCCGGCTGAATCGGAACACCATAAGTTACTACCTTCGCTCCGCTATTCTTAATAGCTCCAGGAGTGAGATCATCAGGGTCTACGGACATCCCTCCAGTCAATATGATTAAGTCTGCATCTCTTTCCAAAAAAGAGCGTATGGCATCATCAAGCTTTGAGATATCATCTGGACAATATATTTGCCCTAAAACCTCCGCGTTAAAGTATGCTAGCTTCTGCTTGATAACAGGTCCAAACCGATCTTCAATCCTGCCATGATATACCTCACTCCCTGTGATCACGATTCCAACTTTAAGTTTTCGATAGGGTATAACTTCAAATACAGGGCCTTGACTCTTACACCGTTCTTCCAGATGCTTAATCTTTTCTTCTTCTATTACCAAAGGGATGATCCTCGTTCCTGCCAGTTTGTCCCCTTCTTCTACCGTAAAATTATGCGGTCTGCAAGAAATTGTAACACTTTCAATAAAGTTAAGTTCTTTCAGCAAAGGACTATTCACTTTAAATAACCCTCTGGCCGTCGTTTGCAGTATGGTTTTTCCTTCTCGGGGTTCATCATGGACGATATTAGCCCCCATCACAGCTTCAGCGATTCTGACAGCTGCTTCATCTTCGTGGATTTCACCGGCATTCTCTTCCCAAATAAAGATATGGCTTTTACCAATCTTCAAAAGTTCTTCAACATCTTCAGGCCTAATCACATGATTCCTTGCAAAAGCTCTTCCTTTGAACTCCCCAGGTATTACCTTCGTTATATCGTGGCAAAGTATTTGACCAATGGCATCCTGTACGCGAATCTTCTTCATGATTATCCCCCAATGTCTTTTTTCTAAGTTAAGTGCTTAATTCAGATGGTTCTTTGCCTTAATCTAATCAATGAGGTAAGCGGTCAGCTTAGTCCCCGCCATCTGCGGTTCACTACCCTCAGGAATTTCAGCCAAAACATCACAGTCAATTAAAGAACGCAAGACTCCGTTCCCTTGTTCTCCGGTAATCTCCATCAGGGCTGATCCATTTTCCATAATGAGTTTACCCCTTAAGAATCTTCTTCTCGGACTTGCTTTACGAAAATCATTTTTGAGAATTACCTCAGTTCTTCGATTAAGATAATCGATCCGACCCGCTAACTTCTTAATGTAAAGGGTCCCTAGTAGATGGAAAATAACCAAGGCAGCCGCAGGATTGCCTGAAAGAGCAAGGATTAACTTGCCATCTTTGACAGCAGCGAGATTGGGTGAGCCCGGTTTTATTTCTATTTTCCAGTACAAGGTTTCTGCTCCGATGTAATCTACAGCTTCTCCGAGTACATCATAATCGCCCACAGAGACACCGCCGGTGGTTATGACCATATCTGCCTGCTCTAATCCTTGCAGGATTAGTGAGCCGACTTCTTCTACTTTATCCTTGGTGGTTCCCAAGATTATGGGGTCAGCACCGGCCTTTCGTATATAAGCTGCCAAGGTATGGCTGTTACTGTTACGAATCTTACCAGGCCGAAGAGGTTCATCAATAGCAAGCAATTCATCTCCTGTACTGATAATAGCAATTCTCGGTCGTCTATAGACAGGAACACGTGTTACGCCTAAGCCAGCCATCAATCCTAAGATAGGAGGGCTTACTACCGTCCCTTTGGAAGCAATAATCTCACCCTTTGCTACATCTTCTCCAGCGGGCACAACGTCCTGACCAGATTTGAGGCTTGAAAAGATGGTAACAAAATTCCCGTTTGCTTCTGTCTCCTCATACTTAATTATTGCATCTGCTCCTTCCGGAATTGGAGCACCTGTCAGAATTTTGACAGCCTTGCCTTGAACTACTTTTTGCTGAGGAGCATAGCCAGCCGGCACTTCTTCGATAACTTCCAAAGTGACCGGGTTCTCTTTATTTACCCAAAAAGTATCTTCTGCCCGAAAAGCATACCCATCATAAGGAGACCGGGCAAAGGGAGGAATATTTTCCTGAGCCTTTATGTCTTCACTTAATACCCTTCCCAACGAATCATGGAGGTCCACAAACTCCTGTCCAATAGGCATGCAGCTCTCTAACACCAAACCCTGAGCCTCTTCTAACGAAATATTTTTCTTCATGGTCAATCCCCTTCGATTATTTTTAAGTTCGACCTCAAGAAATTAGTCTTCTAATTCATTTCTTTCTTTATATAAATTTCAGGTGCTGGTGCAACTTCACCTTAAAAACAAAAAATCCTCATCCCCAAGACGGAGATAAGGATTGGAAAAACAGTACAGAAAAATCACCTGTAAACTGCTAATATTCCAGACCTTCTCCTTTCCAATCGGGAGGTATCGTCGTTTCCAACCATACCCTGTGAGCTTAAAGCTCAGGTTCATGATCCTTAGTTAATCCGTAGAATCATAAACTCGGAGAATGCTATATTTTAGATATATTATACAACAAGTAATTTATTCTTTCCAGCCAAAAATATATAATATTTATTCCTTGAAAAATAAGAAAATGTTAATGATTTGTTAATATTTCGTTAACTTTCCAGAACTTATCGTATTAAATGGTTAATAATTTTATGGTAAGCTCTGAGTATACATTAAAAATCCTATCAATTCTATCATTTGCTTACGCAGAAAATTCTCGAAAAGGGAGGTTGATTCGAACTCTTTATTTGTTATTCTTTGTTATTTTTTTCACTATTTAAAATGGTTGAGGGAGGTTAATAAACTGTATGGCTGATTTTATAGACAAAATTAGTAATTTTAATCTTAGCCGAAGAAACTTCATTAAGGCAAGTACGGCTGCTGCCGCTAGTTTATCTTTAGTAGGTTGCGCGAATACGTTGATGCCTGCAAGTACCAATCCGGCTGCTAATCAGGAAGAAAAATGGGTAACCGTCGCCTGTTGGCATAACTGCGGTGGTCGCTGCCTCAATAAAGCCTTAGTGGTAGATGGTGTAGTTATTCGGCAAAAAACAGATGATACCCATCCGGATAGTCCTGATTTTCCACAGCAGAGAGCTTGTCCAAGAGGACGATCCCAGCGTCAGCAAATTTTTGGAACTGACCGTTTAAGGTATCCAATGAAACGCAAAAATTGGAACCCCGGAGATGGCGGAAAAAGAGAGCTCCGTGGAAGAGATGAATGGGTTAGAATTTCTTGGGAAGAAGCATTAGATCATGTTGCATCTGAAATTAAAAGGATCAAAGAAACTTACGGAAACAAATCTATCCTTGCCAAAAGCTCTACGCAAGCTTTAAATGCATATGGTGGTGCCATGACTTTCTGGGGCTGTACTTCTGATGGAGCATGGCCTAAGCCTCAGCAATTTATGAATGGTGGCAGGTCAAGAGGTTCTAATGATCGCCTTGATTTAAAAAACTCGAAACTGATTGTTCTCTGGGGTGCCAATCCTGTTTGGAGCAGCGGCGGTAATCCCGCATATAATTTCAAACAAGCCAAAGAAGCAGGGGCAAAGTTTATTGTTGTTGATCCCTATTATAATGATACTGCACAACTTTTGGCTGATGAATGGATACCTGTTCGCCCTGGAACAGATACAGCTCTATTATTAGGGATAGCTCACTACATGATAACAAATAACCTTCATGACCAAGAGTTCTTAGATAAATATTGTGCTGGCTTTGACGCAGACCATATGCCAGCAGGAGCCGATCCCAAAGAGAACTTTAAAGATTATGTTCTCGGTACTTACGATGGTGAGCCGAAAACTCCCCTAGTTTTGCAGTAAGCAATCATTAAAAACCTCGTTAAAGCTTGATGTAATCAGGGTTTTTTATGTCAATATTTTTGGATATTTATGTTGTGTATCGTCGTATAATATGGTATAATATACTTATTTGGGAGGTGTTATAATGTATCTTAAAAAAAGTATCAGTAATGGAAAGGTCTATCTTTCTTTCGTTCAAGGGTATCGTCAGAATGGAAAAGTAAAACAGAAAACAATAGAAAAATTAGGTTATCTCGAAGACCTTGAAAAAATCTACGATGACCCTATATCTCATTTTAAAGCTGTCGCTAACGAACGTAATTTAGCTGAGCCCAAAGTGCAATCAATCGAGATTAACACCTCTCAGCTACTTGAAGATCACACATCGAACCGCAAAAACCTTGGTTACGCTATTCCCAAGTGTATTTACTCCACCTTGGGTATTCATAATTTTTTTCAGAACAAACAGAAACACCTTTATGTCTCTTTTAACCTCAACAGTATTTTTAGCATGCTGGTTTATAACCGTTTTCTTTTCCCGGCATCAAAAAAGAAAGCCTATGAAGATAGAAACAACTTTTTTGAACCATTTAACTTTTCCTTGGATGATGTTTACCGCGCACTGGGCCATTTTGCCACATTTTCTGATCAACTCCAGAAACATCTCCACGAAAAAGTTTCGATGCTCATCGGACGGGATGGACAGCTGGGTTATTACGATGTCACCAATTATTATTTCGAAATCCCCTATAACGATGAGAATGAATATGATGACCAAGGTAACCTTAAGAAAAAAGGATTTCGCCAAAAGGGTCCATCCAAGGAGCACCGGCCGGATCCCATTGTCCAGATGGGACTTCTCATGGATTCCAATGGCATTCCGATGGCCTTTAATACTTTCTCCGGCGGCGAAAGTGAGAAAACCTCCCTCATCCCCATCATCCGCAGAGTGAAGAAGGATTATACGCTTGATCGGATTATCACCGTTGCAGACCGCGGTCTTAACACCAGCGATAACACCGTGTTCTTGTCTGGGGTCAACGACGATGATTCCAAAGGCCATGATGGCTATGTTTACGGACAGAGCGTTCTTGGTGCCGATAAAGAGTTTAAAGAATGGGTACTTAAGACAGATGACTATTTGCACACCAAGGAAATAGACAAGCACGGTGAAGATGTCCTGTTCACGCATAAATCAAGGGTTTATGCCAAGACAATTCAGCTTAAGGATCAAAAAGGGTCGCGTTCAAAAAAGATGACCATCTACCAAAAGCAGATGGTGTACTACTCTCAAAAATATGCGGATAAGCAGAAAAAGGAGCGCGAACTGGTACTGGTAAAGGCCAAAGATCTGATTGCCAATCCAGGCAGATACACACGAGCAACCAGTGTCGGGGCTGCAGGATACATTAAAAATATACAGTTCTTGAAAGACACAGGTGAAATTCCGGATGGAATCACGATGTTCCTGGATTATGAAAAAATTGAAGCGGAAGAAAAATACGATGGCTACTATGCCATCGTAACCAGCGAAAAACATCTGACAGATAAAGAAATTCGTGACATCTACAAAGGTTTATGGGAGATCGAGGAGTCCTTTAAAGTCATCAAGAGTGAATTCAAAGCGAGACCCGTCCATCTTCGGCTTGAGAACCATATTAAGGCTCACTTCCTCATTTGCTTCGTCTCTCTTTTGATCATGCGAGTATTGGAATATCTAATGGATAAAAATTATTCCATCAAACAGATTCGAAATAGCCTAATTCAATATTCCTGCTCACACCTTGACCAAAACTACTACCTATTTGATTACAGGGATGATGTTCTAAAAGCTGCAGAGAAAATTTTCGATTTGAACCTAAGCAATAAAATTATGGCTGCTCAAGAAATAAAAAAAATTTTACAATACAAAAATGAAGTAAATTACACTACACAAAAATGACAAAAGTATACCCCCTCCAAACCCTTTATTCATGCGGGTTTAGAGGGGGTTTTTTATTGTTTTTGCTGCAAAACTCAGGATATTTTAGATATATTATACAACAAGTAATTTATTCTTTCCAGCCAAAAATATATAATATTTATTCCTTGAAAAATAAGAAAATGTTAATGATTT